>Ga0335398_10002554_pt1 | contig 28475 bp, 24 predicted proteins | sample BON03_FD_205742 | JGI IMG/M metagenome (GOLD analysis project Ga0335398, IMG submission 205742) | Freshwater microbial communities from Lake Bonney liftoff mats and glacier meltwater in Antarctica - BON-03 (spades assembly) (version 2) | ecosystem: Environmental > Aquatic > Freshwater > Ice >... | reverse complement strand
TTTCTGCAATCGTATTGCTGCGTACAGTGCCAAGTCTATAATCTGCCAAAGATAGATTTAGACCTGCAGCGTGATTAAAATCGATATATTCAGTTGAAGCTATACTTGTAGATATACCTAAGTAGGTGTTTCTAAAGTATACTGCTAAATAAGGACTATAGGATGATTGAGAATTTTCATACCCAAGACTATCATTACTATATACACGATACCTGTAGGTAAACGGGGCATCAAAATGATTGAAGTATTGAGGCAATTTATCATACCCCTTAGTGTCCTCATAGAAACCAATGTTTGATAGTTCCATTTTACTTACACTGTTCTCATACGATATTTTCCAATCCCTTTTTTTTTGGGCAGAGCAGAATAATGGTAGCAGAATGATTGTTAGTACTACTAGTATTTTCAAGGTAGTTCAAATTTAAAAAATAAAAGTTAATACTTAAGTCATTTTATACTTACAACATCTTATAGTGTCCATATGCAACCCAAAACAAGAAATGAGCGGTAAGCAGTGGGACAAAGCTTTGAAGGGACTAGCTAAAAACGGAATCACCGAAGTAGCCAAAGTAGACGGCGTGGTGACTGTAAGTTTAAAGTAGTTTTTTAGAGGATAGATTTTAGAAGTTAGATTTTGAGATTGTAGCGTTTAGACTAGGAAGGTTGAATGATCTTATGTCGAATATGTTCGTATCCCCACGAACAATGAGTTCTGTAAAGTGAATAAGCTAGCGAAAAGGTTATCAAGCTAAAACACTATTTTTGACAATCGGATTTTTCGCACTAATATTTCTTTTTGGACCACTTGTTTATTTTGTAAGACACTTCAGGATAATACAAAACAAATGGATCAGGCTTAGAGCAATATTTATGGCCTGGACCATTGAATTTTCAATATTTTTTATAACAATTAACATAGTTGAATTTAGCGAAGGAGTTGAACTGTTTTTTCAAGATTGGAGAATCTTACTCTTGTTGCTGCTACTAGTCATAATAGTAATATTGACTTTGGTTTCTGCAAAATTGACTTCTTGGTTTTTTGCATTTCATGTTGACAAGTAGAAAATGTGTGTTTTATTAAACTCTATTTGTCGTAATGTTTAGATATATATTCTACAGAATCTATTGTTTGTATAAATTTAGATTTAAAGATGATATACCTTTAGTTTATGCGATTGCAATTTTAACCCTAGCTCAGTCAGCAAATATTATGTCCTTCTTCTTTATGTATTCATCGTATTCTAATATTGAATTAAAGACAATAATCAATTCTAAAACAGAATTAGTAATTGGTATGGTAGTATTAATTACAATTAACTATTTAATTCATGTTAGATTCTTTGACGAGAATAAACTTTTTATATTTTTTGAAAGAGAAACTGCAAAACTTAAAAAAGTAAGGGGTTATTTAGCATTCTTTTATATTACACTCTCAGTGGTGCTTTTCTTTTACTTGGCAGTAAAAATAGGTGGGGAGGCAAAAAGTTAATTTAATAAAAAATAGTACGAAAAATCACGTCAGCGAATCAGAAACAAAATAATGAATACTCAGATTCAATTCATCTCAATAAAAGAACCATCCCATGTTTCACATCTCCGAAAGTAGCTTGATGTGTCCTGCCTTTACTTTCATTCTGTACATTTGACAGTAATAATGCAATCCAAATCAGAGATAAAAGCAGGCTTCACATCCAAATGGGAAGAGATAACTAGTATAGTTAGCAGAACAGATGTGACAGGATTCAACTATACATCTGCTCCTGAGATATGGAGTATAGCAGAGGAGTTTGACCATGTTATAAAATCAGCAGCAGCTGTGAGTAGTGCTATGAAGGTATCGCCATTTATCCTAAAGTGGAAATTTGGCAAGCCCAATAGGCCACTTCGTACCTATGATGAGGTGCTCCATAAGTTTACTAAAGCCATAGCAAGTGTAAATGGCAGAGCTGTTGCTCCTTCTCCATTTGCCAGCGAAGAAGGTAAAGCTTTCGACAAAGAGAATATGCTAAAACATTGGGAGAGGACATTAGCTAAGTTTGACCAACGTATCCATAAATGGAGCGATAAAAACTTAGACCACGTTTTACTACCGCATCCGTTATTAGGCAAAATGATGGTCAGAGAGTTACTGTATTTTACTCACTTGCATACGGAGCATCACCGCAAGAGTTTGGAGAAGAAGACTACGCTACTTTAGACACTCTAATACTAGTGTCTGCTAGCATTTAAATAACCAATCTTATTGTACGCTGACTACGTTAATTTCTACCCGTTTGATCTGAGCAGAAGATTCAAAAATGAACTGTGCAGTATCTCCTTGAAAGAGTTTTTTGTCAATCATGATGAACACTGGATCTTGGATAAGGTTAAAGTCTGTATATCTGTCTATTCTAATGGAAACAGTGTTGGCTGGAGTAGACGATACGTTAGTCAATGTGCCTACCATTCTGTCTGAACTCTCATACTCAGAAGCAGAGGTATAGTCTATAGTAAAGTCAGGTGCACGCAAGTCTTCTTTCTGACAAGCTACGAATAAGAGGACACCGAATAGAAAGATAAGAAACTGATTCACGCCATAATAACCGCAAAACAGGTGCCGCTAATCTGCTATAAGTCTAATCATTATTGATAAAATATTTCTGAGTAAATGATGAGTCTGTAATGACTCCGTCTTTATAATAGTAGAAAGAGAAGCTGTAATCCTTAGCTACAACAGGTTTCTGTGTGAGATGAAAGAACCCGTAATCCTCTAGCATACCTTTTTCTTGGGAACTATTAAAATCCGACAAGTCCATGCTTTGCTCATAACTGAGTAGCGTTGTAATCTCAGACAAGCTACCATAGTTTGGCTCGGAGAATACTTTGATAGAATCTATGTATTGCGAGGCATCATATCTTGGCTCGGGTGGAGGTGAGCAAGCATACGCAGTATTTATAAGACTCCATTTTGCTTCTTGCTGAGCAAAAAGAAAATCTACGACCATCTGAATACCAAACGAATCTATATGAGAAGAAGGCTGATTAGAACGCAGCGGTCTGGTCTCTGTATGTATTCCTGAGATCCCGATTAGTCTGCCGGGTGAATAATAAGAACCTCCACAATCATCCTGACACTGCGTGAAAAAGAAGCCCGCAAGGAGTACTAAGGATATAAAAAGCAGTCTATTCATTACTTATGTAAAATTTCTGGGTGAATGATGAGTCTATAATAGCTCCGTCTTTGTAGTAGTAAAATGAGAAAGTGAAGGAATCAGATTGGGCGGGTTTTTCTTGTATCCCAAAGTATATATCCTCACCACTATAGTTTAAATCCCTATTTATTGAGTTATTGTATTGTTCTATGGTAGCCGTTTCTTTATATGAAGGTGCATAGGTCAATAGTGCTTCTAGTTTGAGATTGTTATAGTTAGGAGTTGAAACGACCTTTATAGAATCTACTAAGTTATCCAGTGGCGTTATTACTGAGCTTGGTTGGCAAGCATAAGCTGATGGAATAAGCTGAAAGCCTTTTATACGATGTTGAGCGAATAAAAATGCAGGCTTTAATAGTATGTTAGGTTCTAGAGAGTCTCCCACAAATTCTGTTGAAATAGAGGAAAACCCTATAGCCTCATCCATATAAACACCTCCAGTACAATCGCATCCCGGACACTCATCATCCTGACACTGCGTGAAAACAAAAGCGATAAAAAATAGAGTAACGATAAGCCCTATGCGTGTCATTCATCAAATATACAGCATACAACTGCAATCACGATGTCATATAATCGTTATTAAAACGTAACCCTATAAATCCCAATAGGCAATAACCCCGTCTGATAGGTAGTGCGGATCTCATTAGTAGCAGCATTATACGTCTGCTGAAAGATGTTATCTCTATTGGTCACATTCTGTATATCCACTCCCCACTCTTGTGTTATTTTCTTAGTCTGTACCTTATACGCCACTCGGAAATCTAATCTGATATAGTCATCATACTGACTAGCAAATACCTGTGTATTGTCTCGGATAGTTTCGCCCTTTGATTGACTCGCTCTTTCATTGATGGGTGTAAACCTACGACCACCGTTTACCATAAATTTGATATCTGTAGTCAGACTACCCTTCTTGGTTTTCCCTTTTTTATTCGCTTTTTCTCTGAAGTAAAATTCTTTTCCACCCAGCAGATTTACTGCGTAGCGTGAGTCAAAAGCTGTAGGATGCTCATCTCCCAGTAGGTCAGTATAAAATGAGCGATAAATCGATACCGTATTCAGGAAGTAAAACCCTTTGGTGAGAAAATGCTCTAGAGTCACTTCTACTCCGTAATTCCTACCCGTACCTTGATTTACCATACTATCGGTAAAGCGTATCCCGAAGTCTGTTCCTTGATTTAGCAATGAATAAAACGTGTCATTCCGACCATCTATAGGCACATCAAATAAATGCTGATAATACCCTTCTACTTTTAAACGAAGATTTTTACCCAAGCGAATGTCATTCCCAATCACAAAATGATGACTCTTAGTAAAGCCTAAATCTTGATTAATCTTACGCTTATTTCCCGCTAAGTCTGTCTTCTCCTCGAAGTAAACACGAAATGGTGATAGCTGACTGTGTAGTCCGTATCCACCACTCAACGTATAGTTTTTAGTCACTTTATAGCTTATACCTGCTCGTGGCTCTAGCGAGCTAGCCCCATTATAGGTATAGTGAGCATAGTTTAGTCCTAGTGTAGTACTTAGCTTGGAGGTCAGGCGGATGGCATCACTAGCATACACTTGTACCAGTCCTGTAGTGCCATTAAAATTAGTAGGCTCTATCCATCCTATGGCCTGATTCGCCCCAAAATCTTGTCCTACGTTATAGAAACTATCTCTCAAATTAAAGAAATACTGATAGTACCTGAAGCCTCCTTTCAGTGTATTCCGTGAGCTAAATTTATGCTGTACAAATGCATTCAGACTTACTTTTCCTTGCACACTTTTATCACGATATTTTCCAGCATAATCTACTACACTTTTATTGGCAGCAAAAGCAAACGTATCAAGTAAGGTACTGGTTTGCAGAGCATCTACAGCTACTACTGCTCTTGCAAAGGTATTTGTACCTAGTTTCTGAAACCTACTCACTCCCAGTACTCCTGTATTCGTTTTATATGTAAGGTCCTCTAGTCCAGCTCTGAAGAGATTTTCTCCAGCCTCATTGCTCTGAAATAGTTCTACACTACTCATTCCTCCTACACCGAATAGTTTAGTACTCCCTTTCTTGTCTGGAAAATGAAGGTTAAAACTCAAGTCTTGATACTTAGGTATAGCGGTACCTGTACCAAATTCCAATCCGAGCAACGAGAAAAGACCTAGAGCTGAAAAGCGATAGTTTACTAGAAACGATGCTTTACTTCCTTCTTTCAGTGGACCTTCTGCCATCACCTCTAGCCCAGCAAACCCTACCTGCCCTAAAAACTCGTACTTCTCATCGTTTCCTTTTCGCATCCCCAGATCAAAAACAGCCGCTGTGGCATTTCCATATTCTGCAGGGAACGCACCACTCAAGAAGTCTGAGTTTTGCAATACGTTATTATTGAGCATGCTAATGGGTCCGCCAGTAGTGCCAGCAGCACTGAAGTGATTGGGATTTGGGATATCTACGCCCTCTAGTCTGTAGAGCACACCCATAGGGGAGTTACCACGGACTACTATATCATTTCTACTGTCATCGGCTCCTTGCACACCTGCGAAATTTTGAGCCATACGGGCTATATCTCCTCGGCTACCTGCATATCTTTGGCTTTCCTCTATGCTAAAGGTACGTCCACTCACACTCACCATTTGATTGATAGTTTTGGCCTTATCCTTCTGTGCTCGTACGATTATGGTAGCAGAAGTAGTTATCTTTTCCAGCATCTCTATGTAGAGCACTATCTCCTTACTACTGGTCACCTCCAGCTGACTTACACTAGCACTTTCGTAGCCTAGATAGGAGAAGCTAAGAGTATAGCGTCCCACTGGCTTACCTTCCAGTCTAAACTGGCCTTTGGTATCTGTGATCGCTCCACTCTTACTACTGTCCACATATGCTTCTACGAGTACTCCTACTAGAGGCTCTTGTGTATTTTGATCTACTACAGTGCCTCGTATGGTTTGTGTAAGGTTCTGAGCAGTAAGTAGATTAGTTATAAGTATGCCGCAGACTAAGTATATATATCTCATTGTATTGATGATACAATACGAGAAGTCGCTCCAATGTTTGCGGCAGTGAACATTTTAGCTTTTGCTTTTGACGATTCCAGTTTGCTTTTATCGGAGCAGAGGTCTTGCATAATATCTATCCATTCGCTATCTTTTACTATGGAGTAAGCAAAACCTGCTTCTACAAACTCTTGTCCCTCAGGAAACTTGGAGGTATGTGGTCCGTAGCTAAGATGACAGCCCCAGACAGCGGGTTCTAATATATTATGCAAGGCACCGCTAAAACCGCCGCCTACTAATGCAAAGTCAGCATACTGATATATGGAAGATAACATCCCCATAGTATCTAGTATCAGCAATTGGTCTGTTGCTGAAAATTTACTTTCGGTATACCTTTTTGGTTTAAAATCTCGAAATAGTTCTATAATTTTATCTGTTCTACTAATGTCATGAGGAGCTATAATGACTGCTAGATTCTGCGGTGCTACTTTCAAGAGTTTCTTCACCAGATCTTCCTCTTCTTCCCATGAAGAGCCTAATATCAGTAGGTTTCTGCTTCCTTTATAAGCCGATATGACCTCGAAGGGTTTAGCACTTTGTGTGATAGCAGTCACCCTATCATAGCGTGTGTCTCCCGTATAGATTGCATCCTTTATTCCTTTTGCTATTAGCAGCTTACTGCTTTTTTCGTCCGATGTAAAGATTCCTTGAAATTTTTTTAGCAGAGACAAGTAGGGTGTACCGTACCACTTAAAGAAGAAATGGTTGTCTTGAAATCTACCATTCACCAGGTAGAACTCTGTGCCCTGTTTTTGACCTTCGTCTATGAAGTTATACCAAAAGTCATACCGAATAAATAGTGCTTTTTGCGGAGCATATTCTTTATAAAACTGCTTTACTCTGCCGTAAGTATCTATTGGCAAGTACATTATTCTATCTGCATATTCTCCTTTTATTGCCTGAGTATACCCACTAGGACTGAATATAGTAATTAGGATATCTTCTTTTTGATGAGTTTCTAATAATTTCTCTATCAATGGCAGAGCCATCTCATATTCGCCAAGAGAAGCCGCATGAACCCAGTACTTTACGTGACCTTGCTTGACAGGAATAGCACGATCTCTTAAGCGAAAAAAATTCGCAATCTTACTCGAAAATATGGAAACAAGCGGAAGAAAAAATGAGAGGATCCAATTGTTATATATGTAAAGAAGTCTAAACAATTAGCTAGTCTATAAAGAACTCTTCATCTTCCTTGGCTTTGGTATACACTGGCACTATTATCCCTATTTTGAGAGCGGTGAAAGTATCTAAGCGTTTACCTAAGGCAGATTTATTGGCATTGAAGTCCCATGTTCTTCTTCCCTCTGTGAAACCTTGATTAAACTCTATTCCCACTCTAAAATGATACCTGTTTTTATCTACAAGGTATTGATACCCTATAAACTCCTTGGTAGCAAATCCGTATGTCAGCTGGTCATACCCTTTCTCATATTCTCCATTTACCTGAGGTATAGTGACCTGTGAGGCTATAATATCTATTCGATGTTGCATAAATCCAACTCCTCCAGAAAGAAGTATTCCGGAGTTAGGCTCATCTCGAGGTAAGTTGATAAGGTAGCCCACATTAGCAGTCACATAGTTGCCTTTCAGGTGTAAGTTAATCACTGAATAGTCTCCATTTTTATCTATAATAAACCCACTAGGTCCTGATATTTGGCTAAATATGCCGTTATCTTTTACACTTCTACCAAAAAACCAATCGTAGTCTAACCCAAAGCTCAGCCCACTACTCATTTTATAATCTATCCCTAGTCCTATACTCGAAAAATTTGTGAACCTTTCTTTTAGATCCCCTCCAGGAACATTATATGCGTAGTGCGGCGTAAATAAAAAACCCTGAGTAGTCTTCATCTCAGATTGACCCTGTACCAAAAAAGAAAAACCCAATAAGAGTACAAATAACCATCTGCTCATACCCGCAAAGTAAATTGAATATAACTAAATACCCCTTCTTGTTTTAGGTATGGAACCTTTCACATTAGCAAAAAGAATAAGTAGAAAGAAATCATTGAATACCTTTGCAGGACAACGAATACATTAAATAATATGAAAATAGCCGTAGTAGGGACTGGATACGTAGGATTGGTGACAGGAACTTGCCTTGCAGAAGTAGGTACAGATGTAACCTGTATAGATATTGACGCAAAAAAAATAGAAGACTTAAAAAAGGGTGTAATGCCTATTTATGAGCCCGGGTTAGAGCCTATGGTGGTGAAAAACCACAAAAAAGGTAAATTACATTTTAGTACAGATCTGGCCGAAAGCATAAAAGGAGCTGACGTAGCATTCATAGCGGTAGGTACTCCTCCCGGAGAAGACGGAAGTGCAGACTTACAATATGTATTAAAAGTAGCCAGTCAGATAGGAGCTAATATGACCAGTTACGGTGTGGTGGTGACTAAAAGCACCGTACCTGTAGGCACTGCAGAAAAAGTGCGTGCCGCTGTACAATCTGAACTTGACAAAAGGGGCGTAGCTATAACTTTTGATATTGCTAGTAATCCGGAGTTTCTAAAAGAAGGGGCAGCCATAGATGATTTCATGAAGCCAGACCGCATAGTGGTAGGTGTAGACAGTCTGAAAGCTAAGGATACTATCAGTAAACTATATAAGCCCTTCATTATGAATGGACATCCACTCATATTTATGGATATACCAAGTGCAGAAATGACTAAGTACGCAGCTAATGCCATGCTCGCTACTCGTATCAGTTTTATGAATGATATAGCAAACCTCTGCGAGATAATGGGTGCTGATGTAAATGCAGTAAGAAACGGGATAGGAAGCGACCCTCGCATAGGGAGCAGATTTATCTATGCAGGCATAGGCTATGGTGGAAGTTGCTTTCCAAAGGATGTGAAAGCCCTGATAAAGACTGCTAGAGAAAACGACTATACCATGCGTATACTTGAAGCAGTAGAGGAAGTAAATGAGGCACAAAAATCCGTACTCTTCAATAAACTAACAGCACGAATAGGAACGGATCTTACGGGACGCACATTTGCTATGTGGGGACTATCCTTTAAGCCAAATACAGATGACATGCGTGAAGCTCCATCACTTGTACTTATAGAAAAAATAAAACAAGCAGGAGGAAAAGTAGTAGCCTACGATCCAGTAGCTATGGAAGAAACCAAGCATATGATAGGTGACGCCATATCTTACGTAAGTGACCCATATGAGGCACTCAATGATGCAGACGCTCTCCTACTAGTCACCGAATGGTCAGAATTTAAATTACCAGACTGGGACGTCATAAGTACTAAACTGAAAAGTAAGGTAGTATTTGATGGAAGAAATATTTACGATAAAAAAGAACTAAGAGATTTAGGGTACGACTACTATTGTATAGGGTCAAAATAATATACTAATGAAACGAATATTAATAACAGGCGGAGCAGGATTTTTGGGTTCTCATCTTTGTGACAGGTTCATAAAAGAGGGATACAAGGTCATAGCAATGGACAATCTAATCACTGGTTCTATGAGTAACATAGATCACCTGATGCCATTGGAGCATTTTGAGTTTTACCACCACGATGTTTCTAAATTTATACATATTTCTGGAGAGCTTGACTACATCTTGCACTTTGCTTCTCCAGCTAGCCCTATAGACTACCTCAAGATTCCTATACCTACGTTGAAAGTAGGTAGCTTAGGAACTCACAATTGCCTTGGCTTGGCTCTAGCTAAAGGGGCTCGTATGCTCATAGCCAGTACTAGCGAGGTCTATGGAGACCCATTAGTACATCCACAAACTGAGGATTATTGGGGCAATGTAAACCCAATAGGGCCACGCGGTGTGTATGACGAAGCCAAACGCTTCCAAGAAGCCATGACTATGGCCTACCATACCTATCACGGCGTAGAGACTAGAATAATTCGGATTTTCAATACGTACGGACCACGTATGAGACTGAATGACGGTAGAGCCTTACCAGCATTTATAGGACAAGCTCTAAGAGGTGAAGATATTACGGTCTTCGGAGATGGCAGCCAAACTAGAAGTTTCTGCTATGTAGATGACCTCGTAGAAGGAATCTATAAGTTACTTCATAGCGACTATGCTCAGCCAGTGAATATTGGTAATCCAGACGAGATTAGCATCCTAGAATTTGCCAACGAAATCATAGAACTGACAGGTACCGACCAAAAGGTAGTCTTAAAAGAACTTCCAATGGATGATCCTAAACAGCGTAAACCAGACATTACTAGAGCTAAAGAAATACTTAACTGGGAACCGAAAGTAACTCGTTCTGAGGGACTAAAAATTACTTACGAATATTTTAGAAATCTACCAGAGGGTGATTTATATAAATATGCTCATCCCCGCGAATTTTAGACACAATGGATTACTTCGCACACGAAACCGCAGTCATAGATGAAGGCTGCACCATAGGAGCAGGAACCAAAATATGGCACTTCAGCCACATTATGCCTAAGTGCACTCTGGGTGAAAACTGTAACATAGGCCAGAATGTGGTTATAAGTCCTGATGTGATCCTAGGTGCTAATGTGAAAGTACAAAATAATGTGAGTATCTATACAGGTGTGATATGTGAAGACGATGTCTTTTTAGGCCCAAGTATGGTATTTACGAATATACTAAATCCACGAAGTGCAGTAGTACGAAAATCAGAATATCTAAGAACTACCGTAAGAAAAGGTGCTAGTATAGGAGCTAATGCTACTATAGTCTGTGGTAATGATCTAGGAGAGTACTGCTTCATAGGAGCGGGCACGGTGATTACTAAAGAAGTGTTACCCTATTCACTTATGGTAGGGAATCCAGGCAAGCACATCGGCTGGATGAGTAAATACGGTCATAGGCTTACGTTTAATGAGGCTAAAGAAGCCATTTGTCCTGAAGGAGGACAACATTATAAGTTAGAAAATAATCAGGTAATTTGCCTTGATTGAAAATAAATAAAAAAAGAATTTGCAGTATAGGAACTGCGTTTATATTTGCACTCCTTAAAAAGGAAGTCAAAAAACATTTTGATTTAATTAAGTATTGGTCCGGTAGTTCAGTTGGTTAGAATACCTGCCTGTCACGCAGGTGGTCGCGGGTTCGAGTCCCGTCCGGACCGCCAACAAACACAGAAGTCTCGCTTAACGGCGGGACTTTTTTTTGTTTATCTAAAATATGCTTTACTAAACTCCATCGTACCTCTCTTCAATTCCTCTGAAAAAATTCAAGCTCTTCTCCGTTATCATCGTAAAACCTTAAATTTGTATCCTCATGATAAATCTTAGATTTTCCAGACTACCACGTCATCGTAAGTTTAACTATACGCCGGTATTTTATGATGAATCCAAGGAAGAATTGCATGCTAGAGTAGATGATATTAAACGGGAGATGGGTGATCTAGAGCACGATAGTGCGTCTATAAAAGATAATATAAGACGAGCGTATAAGACCAAGCAAACCAACACACGATACGGCACTATCCCTGCTCAGAAGTACTATGGACTAAGATTGCTCGCTATTATTGCTATTTTAAGCGTAATTTCTTACAATCTTTGGAATTCTAACGTGCTAGAAATTATCTTCGGAGGCTTATCCAAATAAGCCTTTTTTAGATGTCAGGAATAATACAACTTTTACCAGAACGTACCGCTAACCAAATAGCCGCTGGAGAAGTAGTGCAACGTCCTGCATCTGTAGCAAAAGAACTGCTGGAAAATGCAGTAGATGCTGGGTCTACCATAATAAAACTCTACATCAAAAATGGAGGTTGTACTCACATCCAAGTGGATGATAACGGCAAAGGTATGAATGTCTTTGATGCCCGGATGTGTTGGGAGAGACATGCCACCTCGAAAATCACCAAAGCAGAAGATCTCTATAATCTTCATACACTTGGTTTTAGAGGGGAAGCATTAGCAAGTATAGCATCTGTAAGTGAGGTAGAGATGAAGACTAAAAGTGCAAGTGAAAGTGTGGGAACTCGCATAGTAATAAATGCAGGGACGTTAGAGACTCAAGAAAATACTGCTGCAACTCAAGGAACATCTATCACCGTAAAAAATCTTTTTTACAATATACCTGCTCGTAAAAACTTCTTGAAAAGTATCTCCGTAGAGACTAAACATATTTTTGAGGAATACCAACGTATCGCATTAGCATATCCAGCTATCGGTTTTGAGTTTTATAATCAAGATAAGAACCTGAGTAAGCTAAAAAAAGGTGATCTCAAAACAAGGATAGTAGAACTCTTCAACCTAAAAGAAGAAGAACTCATAGACACTACTGAAGAAACAGAAATAGTAAATATCTCAGGCTACATAGGTTCTCCGAAGCTCACCAAACGTACGCGTGGAAATCAATACTTATTTGCCAACGGCAGATTTATAAAAGACCATTACCTGAATCACGCTATATCTTCAGGATACGGTGGACTGCTAGAAGACAAAAGCTATCCATTCTTCATCCTATTTCTAGAAGTAGACCCAGCCAAGATAGACGTAAATATACATCCTACTAAACACGAAGTGAAATTCGAAGACGGGAGACATGTCTACACACTTCTACAATCGGTAATCAAAAAGACACTAGGAGCGCACTTTGTGATCCCTACCGATAAGCAACTGCATAATGCTCTAGGATATAGTAACACTGCTGGCCATAACCCTTCTAATTATGAGCCCACATCACCCGATATGCGGTTTAATCCCTTTGACAAAGCAAAAGAGCGGACTGCCACAGACTGGGAAAAACTAGACGATCTACTCAATACTCCTGTACGTCCTAGTACAAAACCACAACAAGAGATATGGGCTGCTCCAGAAACTGCATCCACCATAGAAATCGATGATATATTTCAAGTAGAACACGCTTTTATCATAGCGAAAATAGCAGGAGAACTATCTGTAATAAATCAGCACAGAGCTCACGCACAGGTACTCTATGAGCGGTATCAGCTGAATCAACATATAGCCTCTCAGCAACTACTATTCCCAAGGACCATAGAGCTGAGTAAAGCAGACTACGCATTATACTTAGATATCCAAGATCAAATAAATGCCCTAGGTTTTGATACCAGCGAGTTTGGTAAGAATGCCATCATCATAAATGGACTACCCAGTGAACTTAGCAAAGCTGACGGTGCTAACGTAGTGATACAGATATTAGACGATTTTAAAACTAATTATCAGGATCTTAAAATAAACAAAACAGACGCTATAAGACAAGCTACAGCTAAGAACGCTGCCATTAAGGCAGGCAAGATATTAAGTGCGATAGAAATGAAGAGCTTAGTGAGCGATTTACTCCACTGTAAGCAGTATACTGTAGATAGTGCAGGAAAATCTATCATCATAAAACTATCAAAAAACAGTTTGGAACGTTTTTTTCATTAATAGAGTAAATGCAGTTTAGAAGCAACCAGTTTAACATCCCAGAAGTCACCAAAAACATTATAATCATTAATGTATTACTTTATGTAGCAACCTACTTCTTTGGCTACGAGCGTTTTCTGACAGAGAAACTCTCTTTATTTCACTTCTCTAGCCCAAAGTTTTATGGATGGCAAGTGATCACACACATGTTTATGCACGGAAGTTTAATGCATATTCTCTTCAATATGTTTGGAGTATGGATGTTTGGAGCCAAGCTAGAACAAATGTGGGGAGCTAAGCGATTTATAAATTTTTACCTGATCACCGGAATAGGTGCTGCTATTTTGCACACCGCTGTGATGAGTTACTACGGATCTCAAGGAGCGTACATAGCTAACAGTTCTGTGCTAGGAGCTTCTGGGGCTTTGTTCGGTATACTCGTAGCCTTCGCTATGTACTGGCCTAATACGGAGCTTTATATCATGTTTATCCCTATGCCTATAAAGGCTAAGTATCTAGTGGGTGCTTATGCTGCTTATGAATTATTTGCTGGGCTGAGCGGCGTACAGGAAGGCGTAGCACACTTTGCTCACTTAGGAGGCGCACTATTTGGCTTCCTGCTTGTTAAGTATTGGAATAAAAACAATAGAAACACGTTATACTAAACGCTAATGACTGCTTGGGAAAAAATAAAATACGAGTACAATAAAGGAGGCTCTGCTATCCGCCAGATTATAATCGTGAATCTAGGAGTATTTGTGTTCACCATTTTTGTAGGTATCATCGCCAAATTATCCGGTTTTGAGTCTGGAGAACTATTGCAATACTTTTATATTCCTAGTAATCTTGGTGTGCTGCTTATCAGACCTTGGAGTATTGTTACCAATATTTTCTTTCACAGTGGCTTTTGGCACATACTCGGAAATATGGTGTTGCTCTACTTCATTGGTCGAATATTAGAAGGTTTCATGGATGCCAAAAACGTATGGAAAATTTTTCTATATGGAGGCTTAGCGGGTGCTGCACTATTTGTGATTAGCTATAATGTCTTTCCCATATTCGATGAAGTAAAGCAGTATAAAAAGCTACTCGGAGCATCTGGCGGTGTTACTGCTATACTTGTAGCTACAGGACTATATCTTCCTCGCTATCAGATCCGTCCATTTGGACTCTTTAATGTAGAGATGAGATGGGTTGCCTTACTTTTCGTATTTCGTGATTTATATCTATTCCCTGTAAGTGACAACACTGGTGGGCTCTTCGCTCATATAGGTGGTGCTATTTTTGGAATGCTCTTTATTCTGAACTTACAAGGGCAAATAGAATTCCCTACATTTACCTTTGATAGCATAAAAACTAAAAAAATGAAGGCGGTAGTAGATGAACGTAAAGTACAAGACAAAAGAGTATTTAAAAAGTACCAACCCAATCAAGATGAAATAGACGCAATACTGGATAAGATCTCACAAAGTGGATATGATAGCTTATCAAAAACTGAAAAGGACATTCTTTTTAAAGCTAGTGAGTGAAAAAACTTTTTAGTAAAATAACTGATCTTGTAAATGCACTTGCCATAGCTGCTTTACTAATGTCCTATCTTGCTCCATTTGTAGATCCACTTGACTTCTGGCCAGTATCATTCTTTGGTTTGTTCTATAATCCCATACTACTGATAAATGTAATCTTACTACTGCTATGGATAATACTTAAAAAAAGAAGATGGATATATAATGCTTTTTTTATACTCATCGGGTTTCAATTTATAGCTAGGAACATACAATTTAATGAAAGCACATACTCTCCTAATGACATTAGAATCTGTACCTTTAATACCAATGTACAGGGAGTCTATGATAATGGGAATACATCCAAAGAGTTAGACGAATACCTAAAGGAAAAAGAATACGACGTGGTAGTACTACTAGAGTGGCTCAATAAAAAAGGAAGTGTAAGTTCTGAAGCATACCCGAATCAGCAGTTTGTCAGACTAGAGTCTAAGCAAAACAGATACGACTACGGATTAAAGCTAGTATCCAAGCATAAGATCATAAACTGGGAACGAATTAAATATGATCATTTCACCAATAACATGGCTGTATACTTTGATATAGACGTAGATGGTACCATTATTCGTTTTATGGCCACTCATCTACAATCTAATGGAGTATCATCTCAAGACTACCATACGCTGGTAAATGTAGAAGTAGGAGACGAGTACAAAAACTACGCTCTTAACTTTGCCAAGAGACTAAAAAAGCTAATTATACGTAGGAGTAATCAAACTAGGACAATACTAGAGACTATTGAAGATAGTCCGTATCCAGTAATAATATTAGGAGATTTCAACGATACTCCACAGAGCTTCACCTATCAGACACTAAAAAAAGGACGAAAAGATGCGTTTGTAGAAAAAGGAAATGGGTGGGGAGCTACCTATCTAAAGCCTTTTCCAATAATGCGGATAGACTACATACTGCACGATGAGGAACTCACTTGCACTAGCTATAAATGCATATCCAATATTAAAAGTGATCACGCACTATTAGAAGCTAGTTTTAAACTGCCATAAATATCAATAAATGGAATTCATAGACGAAACCCTCGCTCAATATGCAGAGACACATAGCTCCGCTGAACCAGAACTTCTGGCTGAGCTAAATAGAGATACGTATGCTCACGTACTAATACCGCGTATGCTCAGTGGCCACCTGCAGGGCCGTGTGCTTAGTATGTTTAGCAAAATGGTGCGTCCTAAGGCTATATTAGAGATAGGCACGTATACAGGCTATGCTGCTCTTTGCCTTGCAGAAGGGCTAGCTCCAGAGGGTGTACTGCATACTATAGACATCAATGAAGAACTAGAAACAAGGATAAATACTTTCGTAGCACAATCTCCTTATGCCAATCAAATCAAGCTGCATATAGGCAATGCCCTAGATATAATACCAACACTCAATGAGGAGTTTCTGCTCGTATTTATAGATGCAGATAAATCCAACTACAGTGCATACTTTGATTTACTTATAGATAAACTCCCTAGTGGGGCTATCATCATAGCAGATAATGTGCTGTGGAGTGGCAAGATACTGGACCAAGCAGAAATAGCAAATGACGGAGATACGCGAGCACTAGACGGGTTTAATAAAAAAGTGACCCAAGATATTAGAGTTGAGAATGTACTCATGCCTGTGAGAGATGGACTGATGGTGATACGAAAGAAGTGAGGTATAGTGCTTAATTCAACTTTATCACTACACTCCTACTAATCCCGAAAACACCTAAACCGCCTTCCATATTATTAGGTAGTGGAATGGGTTCTGCAAATGGATTATTAGGCTCATAATTTTCAAGTGCCTTACCATACTTATAATATTCTTCTGAGATCCGACTTAGTCTAACATATAAACTAGATGAGGCTCCATTCTTGTCATCCCACTTGTAAAAAGTAGTTTTAACCTTTAGCTCTCGATCTAGGGCATCCTCATTTGTATGATATTCGTTAGAGGAATAAGATGAAAAAGTGTCTTTATCGAATGTTGAGTATCCATCGAGCCTATAATACGCTGCATTACCAGAAACAGGCATAGTAAACTGTACCGCATATTCTGTCTCATACTCTCGTACCACAGAATCTACCACAAGTGTATACGTACCAAGCTTTGCAGGTACTGTCACTCTAGAGGTTAACGACCCCAGACTAATGGTATTTACAGCAAGCTGAGCCTCTCCCGAAGACAAGTCTATCACTCCTCTATATTCGTACGTCTCTATAGCTGGGTTAAACACATATATATAATTCTGACCTCCGCTAGTCACGGTCACTGTAGCATCTGGTATCGCATCAAAATCGCTTGACGTACTATTATTAAGTATAGGCTTACTCTTGGTCACACGAAGCGTATGATATGAGCTTTCCACTTCTATACTCCCAAAGACTACTGCTTTTTGTGGAATCTCCGGTACAGGTACGTTTTCTAAAACAGTTTCACAGCTGTAGAGACTAAGCACAAAAAGGGTATATATCAATATTTTTTTCATAGCTTAATTAAATTTATAATTCCAACTAACAGATGGTAAAATAGGGAAGAGACTAATCTGTTTTAAAACCTGCTTACTATCAGGATCAAATCTTTCCTCTGGACCTATGGTGTAGTAAAAAGGGTTTTTTCTATTGTATAAATTATACGCACTAAACTCCCAAGTTCGTACGCCTCTCTTCTTTTCTTTAGATACTTGAATGCCTATATCTGCTCTGTGATAAGAACGCATTCTAAAATCATTTCGGGCAGTATATTCTGTTCCATTCCTATTAAAACCAAACTGATCTCCGTATCTAGAATTATTGAGCGAACCAAGCTCGTAAGTACTCAATGGTAGGGTAATAGCATTGCCCGTACCGTACACCCAAGTAGCCGAAAGTGTAACATTCTCTTTCAGCTCATAAATGCCCACTACAGATATATCATGTCGTCTATCATATCTAGCAAAAAACTTATTGCCATTATTTAACTCATCAAACTGCTGTGTAGTCCAGGAGAGTGTATACCCTACCCATCCTGCAAGTTTGCCTTGTTTTCGCTGCACCAGAAACTCACCTCCATAACTTACTCCTTTTCCAGAGGTTACGTTGTCTTCCCACGATATAGTCTCTGCTCCATCTACACCATCTTGTATAGCTAAAAAAGAGGCTCCTTCTTTATATCCTATGATGTTATTCATAGTCTTATAGTATCCTTCTACTGTGAGACTAAAATTCTGTTTTTCGAAGTCTTTAGCTATACCTGCAGCCACTTGTTGACTATTTTGCGGCTTTACTTTTTCGGTAGCCGGCACCCATAAATCCGTTGGCAGACCAACTCCACTGGTGCTGAGTAAGTGTACATATTGATTCATAGTAGCGAAGGAAGCCTTCAAGGCTAAATCACTTTTTAAATTATAGGAAAGTGCTATTCTTGGTTCTGGATTCACATAGGTCTTATCTCCAGAAGTAAATGTGCTTAGTCGTAAGCCCATTAGTGACTTCAGTCTATTGGTTATCTTCCATTCATCCTGAATATAAAATCCTGTTTCTATAGATTTATACTCTGTTTTTCTATTTAGATTCTCGCCAAAAACGGCATCTGTTATTACTAAAGCGTCAGGAGTAAATGTATGATGGGTAGCCAATACCCCAAATTTTACTTTGTGCTTGTTATTTGCGTACCAATCAAAATCTTGTTTTATGCTATAGTCTTCTATTCCAGAGCCATACTTTAGCGAAAAGAGCTGTTGGTCGTTTTCTTCCTCTTCTGCTTTTATGGCTAACTCATAAAAACTATAAATAAAAGAAGTATTGGAAAACAGTTTAGGATTTACTACGTGATTCCATCGTGCTGTTCCGGTCGCATTTCCCCATCCGAAATTTATATCGCTTTTGTATGATTCATTATCAAAAGACTCTTTGATGTTTGCATAAAACTTGTCTCTACCAAAGTATCCACTTAAATATACTTTATTCTTATCATTTATCTCATAGTTTGCTTTGGCATTGAGATCATAGAAATAGTATCCTGCGGAGTTTCCATTATTAAACGCCCTAATAACTGGCTGTGTAAGTACGTCTATGTACGTTCTTCTACCTGATACTATAAACGAACCTTTTCCACTAGCAAAAGGGCCTTCTATTAGCCCTTTGGATGAGATAACCCCTATACCTAGCTCTCCAGTATATTTCTCTTTGTTACCATCCTTCATATTCATATCTATCACAGACGAAAGTCTACCGCCATACTCCGCAGGGAAACCTCCTTTTACAAGCTCTACACTACGCAGAGCATCTCCATTAAACAAGGAGAAAAAACCAAAAAGGTGCTGTGCATTATATACAGTAGCTCCATCTAGGATAATTAGATTTTGATCTGGACCACCGCCACGCACATACAGTCCGCTTTGTCCTTCGCTACCACTTTGTATCCCAGGCATAAGCTGCAGTACTTTTAGCACGTCCTTCTCTCCCATAAGTGCAGGTATGTCCTTTATAGTTTTTATAGGAATCTCTATGGTGCTCATCTGCACCTGTTCACTGACTTTCTTCTGTGTTTTACTTGCCTTTATTACTACTTCTCCTAGTGCACTATTGGCACTTTGCAGCAGCACATTTTGCACTTTGTCAGCACTTATAGTTACCTGTCTTATTTCTGTTCCGTATCCTATAAAATTATACACTATATCATGGGTACCTGCAGGCAGTTGCAGTGCATAATATCCAAAATTATTAGACACCGTACCAGCAGACTTATCCTCTGTATAGATAGTGACTCCGAGGAGTAACTCTTTACTACCGGCTTCTTTTACATAGCCTGAGAGTGTAAATGTCTCTTGGGCTAGGGTGGTAATAGTGATGGACCCTACCAAAATAAGTAGGAAAATTTTCTTCATGTAAAGTTTTGTTTCAACGATATACGAATGAGCTTGATTAAAGTTACAGTTCGTATTGTTAAGCCTTAATTTAGTCAATCAAATATCACAGTATGGTATAGCGAGTGTAGCTAAAACGGGTTACTATACCTTGCATCTGTAAGTAACTTTTCATCAGTCAACGTATTAAGAAATGCTATAAGATCTTTCTTATCTTGTATACCAATATTAAGTTTAACAGCCGCCCCATTCTCAGGATTACGAAGTCTCCAGTCCAGGTTAGGACTTTCTTGTATTCCCGTACTGTAGTGATTTAACACCTCTTCTAAGGTAGCTTTTCTGCCATCATGCATGTACGGAGCTGTTACTGCTACATTTCTAAGTGAAGGCACTTTGGCCATACCTGTCCACTCTTCAGTATTCTGTTTATCTAACCCAATGTCGGCTAAATCTGTTCCACCCCATTGGCTATTAAAATTTTCACCCCCGTGACACGATGAGCAGTTATAAGTAGACTCGAATAGTTCTAAACCCCGCTCTTCACTTCCTGTATATGCAGCGGTACCATTTTGTACTTGATCAAACTTAGTATTATACGAAACTAAAGAACTAACAAAACCAGCTAATGCTGAACCGATACCTTCTACGGTAACTTCTTCTGAGCCGTATGCCTTATTGAAGAGTTCTGCATAATACTCCTGACCCATCACTTTTTCTAGCATAAGTTCTTGGTCTTCTATTCCCATTTCTATATGATTAGCTATAGGCATAAGTACTTGGGTATTTAAGTTAGTAGCCCTTCCGTCCCAAAAAAACCTATTCCCACTTCTTGTATTTACTAGAGCCATGCTATGTCTTTCTGTCTTTTCGTTTAAAAATCCATCAGAAAGAGCTTTGCCATCGGCAAACCCTTTGCTCTGCTCGTGGCACGAACCACAAGAGTTTTTTCCATTGAATGATAATGCATCATCATAAAACAGCGTTCTCCCCAGTGCAATAGCTTCATTTGAAATTGATTGATTGAAGAAACCCGTAAATAAAGGTTGATCACTATCTCTATAATTATATTCTAGATCTCTTGGCCCAGTTTGGTTAGAGTATACCGTATCTTTAGTACATGATACTATGAGCAGTACACTGGTGATGATAGAAAGACAAATGATTTTTTTCATAATTAATAGGTATTAAAGTTTAAAGCTTATAAATACGTCTAGAGGTGGCGAGAATGTAAAGTTGGAGTTATAATTGGTTCTTTTAACAGTATCAAACTGATCAGAAGTTTTGAAGCTTTCAGGCAAATCTTCCCAGCCGCTCTCGGAGTCTGATTCTCCATATGAAAAATATAGTCTAGCCTCAGTCCAAAGAGTAATTCGTGGATGTAAATCCCATCTAAGTCCTGCAATTGGACCCGCACCTATATATTCACTCGCCGCCTTGTTGAAAGACTTCACCGTCACAAATTCAAAAGTTTGAGGATCTCTTAGCTGCTGATCTGAATTAGAGGTGCTAACCCTTTTCCCAGCTATAATATCCATTCCATAAAACCACGTCCACTTTTTAGAGAGTTGGTTTCTCTTCTCAGCACCTACCCTTAAGTCTACAGTACTGTTTTTAAAGTACGTTCTTCTTGCCGTTTGCTGCTCATTATTATTATTACTGTAATCAAAATTTAACGAGGATCGGATCGCTACATTTTCAGCTATTCTATACTTAAAGTCTATTAAGTAAGGATTATTACTGCTTACTCCGCCTAGATTAAAATAATTGGCTATGAATGCTGTCGCATTCACTCCTAATTCACTTTTGTACGTAGTTTTATCTTGTGCATTAGAGCTTAAAATCAGGAAGCAAAAAGCTACAGTCAACTTTAAATTTTTCATATTAATTTCTCAAAAATACACAATATTTTTGATTTAGGATTAAACGTTAGCTACCCAATAAACAAACGGCACGTATGAACTATAATTAATCTCCTGATATAAAGCCCTTTAAGTAGCTAAACTGCTCCGTAAGCTGTCCATCCTCGGTGATTCTTGCACGTTTTAGGATATCATCCTTATCTCCATCAATGAGAAGTGGGACTATATGCTCTAAAAACAAGCTTCCAAATTCTGTACTGGCATTTTTAGGCATTTCCGTAGGCAGATTAGTCACCGCCATCACATCTATGGTGTCATCATCATACGGTGCTACCTGTTTTTGTTCGCTCCTACTCCAACCAAAAGTAGGGTTAAATATATCTGTAGCCTCCATAGTAATAGGTACACTACCTTCCACATCACACGTGATATCAGCTACTACTTTAATACTGAAGTTCTCCGCTTTCGTATCTCTTTTGGTGAAAAGTGTAGGCAAATCATTCTCCCAATACATTCCATTTATTAGGATATCAGTGTAGGGCAAAAAGTTATCAAACTCACAACAGTACTCACCATGATTTTCATAAAAGTGATTCTGATCCCACTTGCCTCCATCCTTGCGATGATATAGATCCCAACTCGTAAGCTGAGTGAAGTATGCTCCTCTAGGTGGCTGACTGACAAATTCCTGTGGAGTGCACTCTCTTATTTTCATGCCTTCCAGTACTTCTCTGATACCATCAGCTACTCTCCCATTCCCCGTAAATACTACCCGAGTTTTACCCAATTCTAGAGCTGCTAACAACTGCATAGACTTCTCGTAATCATTGGTTTCGTAGGCTCGTGGCAGATCAAATTTACCTGTTTTTTTACCCCATGTGAGAAAAGCATTATAAGCACCTACTACACCTGCCCACTTGCCAAAACCGAGTATTCTACCTCCTTTATTTCGTGTAAGTGGCTCGTAGTCTATTAAGTTTATATTCTTAGCCAATACTGCTTGGAGTAAGTCTCTATTATACTCTTGTTCTTTTATAGTATGTGAAAAGAAGAGATAGGATTTATTAGGTATCAGCTTATCTATGGGCACCTCCTTGATCCCTATCAGAATATCACAGTCTGTCATATCTGTAATCACCTCTATACCCACTGCGTTATATTCCTGATCGGTATATGTGCGATCTGGAGATTGCTCTACTACAAGCTCTACTTGGGGATATTTAGTCTTAAATTTCTGACATTGCTCAGGTGTAAGCGCTACCCGCTTATCTGCTGGTTGTTTCCATTCTCTTATTAGCCCAATTTTCATTTTTTTGCTCTGCTTTTATAATTATGGTGAAGTATCTACGCCAAGGACATACAAAATAATAATGAATCACAAAGGTACATGTTTGAAATAGGATAATGTAAAAATACCCTATTTATGGCAAAAGAGATCGTTTGAAAGGATTTTTGACGTTACCTTTGAAGTTAGTTCATTGAGATACAATCTTAATATCAATACCATATGGGGCTGTTCTGGCTTTTGACGGGTTGGCCGATAGATGTGTAAGCATGTAGAGCGTTGAAGGTGCGGCTCTTAAATCTCGACTTTCAAAACACAACCGGCGAAAACAACTTCGCAATGGCTGCCTAGTCTTAGAGACTATAGCAATACCATCCGCTTGCCCAAGTCATGTCTCGGATACGAGGGATCACAAGCGGTCGATAATCTGAGATAATTTTAGCCCATTTCTATCAAGTTAAAATTTATTGCGTAGGATAAGGTTTAGTTGGGTTTTTGACCCACCTGGCTAATCTCGAAAAATAAGGGACAATACACATGTAGAAAACGCAATTCTATTCCAATTCGGACCCGAGTTCGACTCTCGGCAGCTCCACAAATACAAAAAAGGCTATCACGAAAGTGGTGGCCTTTTTGTGTTTGTAAAAGAGCTACGAAAGAGGAGAAGTAAGACCCGCCGAAGTGAAACGTAGGAGGGACTCTCGGCAGCTCCACAAATACGAAAAGACTCTCACGAAAGTGGGGGTCTTTTTGTGTTTGTATAGTCGTCAGGAAAGAGAAGAACACCCTTGACACAAATAGTCTAGTACTGTCTGGGTATTCCGCATCTAGTTAGCCATCACAGCATCCTAAATTCTATACCACACAATTAAAAAAGAAAAAGGTTTATGCCAAATTGGGCAACTCAACAAACATCAATTATTTTTACCATAGCAACCCTTTGATTGGCAGTATTTTACCATTCAATACTGCCTTTATCCACAGAACAATAGGATAACTAGGCACAAGAACTTTGCAAGTTTTTGCTCAAATTCGTATTAAGTTCTTAGACATTATTGTTTTACTGAAAGTCCAAAAGACTCCAAGGGAATCACGTTTGAATCGTGAGCTGTGCCGCAACTGTAATTCTACTCCGTAGATAAGTCAGATGCCTTGTAAAACAATGCAGTGCCTAGCCTTCGAATCAAGGGTAAATCACGCAAAATTCTGTACCTAATGCATCTCATTAGGAGTAGTGGCTTTGTTGCTTTCCCCTTTTATATTTAAAACGCAAAATCATGAGTACAGAAAAAGAAGAAATCTTATTAAAAGAAAACAAAGACCGCTTTGTTATCCTACCTATCAACTATCCTACTATCTGGGAACACTACAAACGTCATGAAGCTAGTTTCTGGACTGCAGAAGAAATAGACCTAAGCTCAGACCTCAAGGACTGGGCAAATCTAAATGACGGAGAGCGTCATTTTATATCTCATATTTTAGCCTTTTTTGCTGCTAGTGATGGTATAGTAAATGAGAACTTAGCCATTAACTTCATGAATGAGGTACAGTTACCTGAAGCTAGATTTTTCTATGGATTCCAGATAATGATGGAAAATATCCATAGTGAAACATATGCTCTACTCATTGATACCTATATCAAAGATCCCAAAGAAAAGAATCACCTATTTCATGCCATAGAAACTGTGCCTGCTGTGCAGAAAAAAGCGGAGTGGGCTTTGCGTTGGATAGATAATGGATCCTTTGCTGAGAGATTAGTTGCCTTCGCTGCCGTAGAGGGAATATTTTTTAGCGGTAGTTTTTGCTCTATTTTTTGGCTCAAAAAACGTGGACTTATGCCAGGACTTACTTTTAGTAATGAATTGATAAGTAGAGACGAAGGTCTTCATTGTGAATTTGCGTGTCTGATGTACAGTATGCTAGAAACTAAGCTAAGCAATGAGGATGTAGTCAAAATAATCACCGATGCGGTGGAGATAGAAAAAGAATTTGTATCAGAAGCTCTACCTGTAGGCTTAATTGGTATGAATGCCGACTTAATGCAAAGCTATATAGAGTTCGTGGCAGATACGTGGATTTCTGAACTAGGATATGCTAAGATCTATAATACTGCAAATCCATTTGATTTTATGGAAATGATTTCACTTCAGGGTAAGACCAATTTCTTTGAAAAAAGAGTGGGCGATTATCAAAAAGCAGGTGTTATGAATGGTGGAGATACGCAAACATTTTCTATGGACGACGATTTTTAAGGATACACAGATATGAGTTACGTAATAAAAAGAAACGGTAAACAAGAGAGTGTCAAGTTCGATAAAGTAACTGCACGTATAAGAAAACTCAGCTACGGACTGAGTCCTCTAGTAAACGCCATAGATGTGGCAAAGAAAACTATAGATGGTATATATGCCGGAGTACCTACTACAGAGCTGGACAGTCTTGCTGCAGAGACCGCAGCTTCTCTTACCATAGTGCATCCTGACTATGCCATCTTAGCTTCTAGGATAGCAGTGAGTAATTTGCATAAAAGTACCGCAAAAAGCTTTTCTGCCACTATGAAAGCACTCTATACCTATGTGGATGACGCTACCGGTAAAGTTATGCCTCTTATAGCGGATGATGTAATGGACATTATCGAAAAAAATGCAGACCTTTTAGACAGTTCTATCATTTATGCTCGGGATTATACTTTTGACTACTTCGGTTTTAAAACCTTAGAAAGGTCTTACCTGCTCAAAGTGAATGGGATAATAGTAGAACGACCTCAGCAGATGTATATGCGAGTAGCAGTAGGCATCCACAAAGAGGACATAGATAGCGTGATAGAGACCTATCACTTAATGAGTGAACGCTGGATGACTCATGCTACACCTACGCTGTTTAATGCCGGCACGCCGAAGCCACAGATGAGCTCTTGCTTCTTGCTCACCATGAAAGAAGATAGCATAGATGGTATCTACGATACACTAAAACAAACTGCTAAAATATCTCAAAGTGCAGGAGGAATAGGCCTTGCTATACACAATGTAAGAGCTACAGGCAGCTATATAGGTGGTACAAATGGCACGAGTAACGGGATAGTCCCAATGCTCAAGGTATTTAATGACACCGCTAGATATGTGGACCAAGGCGGAGGAAAAAGAAAAGGTGCTTTTGCCATCTACTTGGAACCTTGGCATGCAGATGTATTTGATTTTCTAGATCTCCGTAAAAACCACGGTAAAGAAGAAATGAGAGCTAGAGATTTGTTCTATGCGCTATGGATTTGCGACTTGTTTATGAAGCGAGTAGAGGAAGGTGGAGACTGGAGTCTGTTCTGCCCTCACGAATGTCCTGGACTTAGTGATTGCTGGGGAGAGGAATTCGAAACTCTTTACCATAGATATGAACAGGAAGGGAAAGCTAAGAAAACAATCAAAGCACAAGAACTTTGGTTTGCCATACTTCAGTCTCAGACGGAAACAGGTACGCCCTACATGCTGTATAAAGATTCGGCAAATAGAAAGAGTAATCAGCAAAATCTCGGTACTATAAAAAGTAGTAATCTCTGCACAGAGATAATGGAATATACTAGTCCAGATGAGGTAGCTGTATGTAACTTAGCATCTCTAGCACTTCCAAGATTTGTAACAGATGGTCAATTTGATTTTGATAGGTTATATGAAGTGACCTACCAGGTAACTAAAAACCTAAATAAAGTCATAGACCACAATTATTATCCAGTAAAAGAAGCTGAAAATTCGAACGTAAAGCATAGACCAATAGGTATAGGTGTACAAGGGCTGGCAGATGTATTTATCATGCTACGTTTACCCTTTGAGAGTGACCTAGCTAAGATACTGAATAAGAACATCTTTGAAGCTATCTATTTCGCTGCTATGACTGCGAGTAAGGACCTTGCAAAGGAACTAGGTAGTTACACTTCATACGAGGGTTCTCCGGTATCTAAAGGAATATTCCAATACGATATGTGGGGAGTGACACCTTCTGATAGATGGAACTGGGACGCACTAAAAGAGGAAGTAGCCAAGTACGGTGTTAGAAACTCGCTATTGCTGGCTCCTATGCCTACCGCTTCTACTTCTCAGATATTTGGAAACAACGAATGTTTTGAGCCCTATACTAGTAATATTTACACACGAAGAGTATTGAGTGGTGAGTTTATCGTGGTCAATAAGCATTTACTAAAAGACTTAGTAAGTCTAGGACTTTGGAATAATACGATGAAGAATAACATCATAGCCGCCAATGGTTCTATCCAACATATCCCTGAAATACCTGCTGATATCAGAGAACTATACAAAACAGTATGGGAGATAAAGCAACGAAACCTTATAGATATGTCTGCTGATAGAGGAGCGTATATATGCCAGTCTCAGTCGTTAAATCTATTCGTAGATACACCGAGTACATCTAAACTGACTTCTATGCATTTTTACGCTTGGAAAAAAGGCTTAAAAACAGGCATGTATTACCTTAGATCTCAGGCAGCTACTCAAGCATTTCAATTTACTGTAGAGAAGCAAGCTACAGAACAAGTAGATGCTGTGATACCAAAGGTAGCCGCAGTAGTAGAAGCAAGTAGTAGTGATAATGGAGACGCTATAGTCCCTTCCCAACTGGATGGACCAAGCTGTGATATGGAAGAAGGCTGCATCAGCTGTGGATCCTAGTCCACAGTGACTTCATACCTATGAAAAAGGACCCTAGAGATTGAATCTCTAGGGTCCTTTTTCATGGTATATCTTTGTATTTTAAATCTGCTTCTACGGCCGCTATAAGAGACCTCGATAGTTTCTTGTGTCTGTATGACTCATACGAGTTTCAATACCCAATTAGAACGACATGTATAGTTTTAAATTATTACAAAATAAAATCGTAGATGGAATAACATAGAAAATAAAACCTCGCTTCTCCTATATTTGCCTTCTATGCTCGTAAAAACCTATGGAAGTGCCGTATACGGAATCTCAGCTCAACTTATCACCGTAGAGGTAGATGTAGGTCAAGGTGCAAAAACACAAATAATAGGACTTCCAGATAATGCAGTGAAGGAGAGCCAACCGCGTGTAAATGCTGCCATGAAAAACTGTGGATATACCTACCCACGTAAAGGTGTAGTCATCAATATGGCTCCAGCAGATATCCGTAAAGAAGGCTCAAGTTATGATCTCACTATAGCCATAGGAGTGATGGCTGCTGGTGAACTCATAGCAGCAGACCTTCTAGAAGACTCTGTCATTATGGGTGAACTAAGTCTGGATGGCAGTATACTGCCCATAAAAGGAGCCTTACCCATAGCAATACAGGCACAAAAAGATGGCTATAAAAGACTCATAGTACCTAAAGAAAATGCTAGAG
>Ga0335398_10002549_pt1 | contig 28527 bp, 24 predicted proteins | sample BON03_FD_205742 | JGI IMG/M metagenome (GOLD analysis project Ga0335398, IMG submission 205742) | Freshwater microbial communities from Lake Bonney liftoff mats and glacier meltwater in Antarctica - BON-03 (spades assembly) (version 2) | ecosystem: Environmental > Aquatic > Freshwater > Ice >... | reverse complement strand
AGGGAGATAGGGGCAACTACTCAGAAGATGACGCGATGGATGCTCAAGATCTCTATGGTCTGTCAAAGATTGCTGGCGAACATCTTTCGCAGAGCGCAATTCAGATTCGATGTTCCATAGTCGGGAGAGACGTTAGAACTAGTTCTGGTATCTACTCTTGGTTCAAGTCCGTCTCTTCAAAAGGACCGGTAAATGGGTATATCAACCAACACTGGAATGGGGTGTCCACCACCGCGTTTGCCCGGCTATCAATCGGCATGCTAAGGAGAGACTGGACTACTCCAGTTACTCAGCATTGGCTCCCCCGCGATGCTGTGAGCAAATTTGAATTGCTGCAACTCTTTGCTAAATCGTTGGAGCTAAAGCCCAGTGCAGTCGCTCCTGTGCAGGCGACCAATTCCGTAAACCGAATTTTGGTCACACAAGACCAAAAAGCAAGTGAGGCCCTGTGGAAGCTTGCAGAGTATTCGACGGTTCCTTCGATAGATGAGCTTTGTCAAGAGTTCATCGCTGCGGATAGAAAGCTAGGCTCTACTAATGAGCAAAAATAGAGCCGTCAAAGATTCAGTTGTAACAATCACCGGAGGAACCGGTTCGTTTGGATCGACTATGGCCAAGCACTTACTTGAGCGAGATGCAGCCGAGGTTCGCATCTTCAGCCGCGACGAAGCAAAACAAGACGCTATGCGTCACGCTATTGCGGACCCACGGGTCAGGTTTTATTTGGGTGACACTAGAGATTCAGAATCTGTCGAGCGAGTCGTCAGAGGGACAGATCTAATTTTTCACGCTGCGGCCTTGAAGCAAGTGCCGTCGGCTGAGTTCTTCCCATTAGAGGCCGTAAAAACAAACATCAATGGCTCTGCCAATGTGCTTAGGTTGGCGATAGAGAATGGCGTAAAGGGGGTTGTCTGCCTAAGTACCGACAAGGCTGTCTATCCCATCAATGCGATGGGAATGACGAAAGCCCTGATGGAAAAGACTGCTCAGGCCTTTGCAAGAGATTACTCAGATTCGGCCACAACCATCTCTGTAACTCGCTATGGGAACGTAATGTATTCGCGTGGCTCCGTGATTCCACTTTTCATTTCCCAAATCAAAAATGGCAAGCCAATCACGATTACCGACCCAACAATGACCAGGTTCCTAATGTCATTGGCAGAGTCTGTTGACCTTGTTGAATACGCATTTGAGCACGCTCAGTCTGGGGACCTTTTTGTTCGCAAGGCTCCGGCCTCAACTATCGAAGTCTTAGCTCAAGCTCTGATTGAAATTTTTGGAGGCGCTTCTAATGAAATTCAACAAATTGGCTTCCGTCACGGCGAGAAGCTTTATGAGTCTCTTCTTGGGACTGAGGAGCGCGCCAAGGCGGAGGACTTGGGTGGCTACTTCCGAGTGCCACTCGACTCACGAGACCTGAACTACTCGGTTTACTTTGAAGAAGGAGAGAAACGACCAGTTGAGCTCGAATCCTATACGTCCCACAACACCGAGCGACTGGACGTCGAAGCGACCAAACAGCTTCTCCTAACTATCCCAGAGCTGCGACAGGATATAGCGCTGTGAAGAGACTAAAAGTTGTAACAATCGTTGGAACTAGACCTGAAATCATTCGCCTTTCAAGGCTTATTCCTAAATTAGACGAATACACCGACCACATCCTCGTCCACACTGGCCAAAACAGCGACCCAAAGCTCAACGAAGTTTTCTTTGAAGACCTAGAACTGCGACAGCCTGACTATTTCCTAAACGTTGATACTTCTTCAATAGGCTCGGTAATGGGAGATGTTCTAAAAAAATCTGAAGAGGTTTTTCTCAAGGAAAAGCCAGATGCCGTCATGATCCTGGGAGACACCAACTCTTCCGTTGCTGCCATCGTGGCAGAACGAATGCACATTCCCGTTTATCACATGGAGGCAGGCAACCGTTCTTTCGATAGCAACGTGCCAGAGGAACTAAATCGCAAGATGGTTGACCACGTTGCAAGCTTCAACCTTCCCTACAACGACTACTCAATGAGGAATCTTCTGGCCGAGGGCATTCACCCGCGCTTTATCCAGAAAACCGGCTCTCCGATCCGCGAGATTTACGAGCACTACAAAGACAAAATCGCCGCCTCTACTGCCGTCGCAGATCTGGGACTAAGCCCCGGTAACTACTTTCTCGTCTCGGTGCATAGACAGGAAAACGTGGATCTGCCCGAGAGGCTTGAAAAAGTACTCGACTGCCTGATAGCAGTGCGTGAAGAGTGGGGTATGCCAATCATGGTTTCGACGCACCCCCGAACCAGAGTTCGTCTTGAAGCTCTCGACGGAAAAAATCTTGAGGGTGTTACTTTCCATGATCCATTTGGATACCTCGACTACAACAAGCTTCAGATGGATGCTAGGTGCGTTATTTCAGACTCTGGCACGATCAGTGAAGAGTCATACTTGGCCGGATTTCCCGCCGTGACCATCAGGGACTCAATGGAGAGGCAAGAGGCGTTGGATGCGGGAGCAATCGTCATGACAGGCTTGTCACCGTTGCATCTAGTGGCCGCTATCCAGCTTGTCATTGCACCAGAACAAAAATCCCAAGCGCCAGAAGGCTATGACTCTGGCGATTTTTCACTGAAGGTGTTGAAATATTTATTTTCAACTTACTCCCTCTCTCCAGGCTGGAAGAATTTACTTTAGTTGGGCACAAAATTTAAGCAAATTCGAACGTTTTAGAAACAAGGAAGGGTGGCTCTTCGCGTTCTGGCTCTCACTATGCGAGAAGCCCGATTCATTTATTCCATGAAAAGGCTGTCCAGTTAGCCAAAACTTTGCCATGGTAGCCCTTGAGCCTACTGTCATCCCAAAGAACGAAAACAACAGAAAATTTCTTCAATAATTACTATTCCAAGGCTAAGCTGCCCATGAACAGAAAGGCGTCATTGAAAGTAGTTAAAATCTTATTACTGGCCGTTATTCGTGCTTTTTTAAGGCTCAATGGAATATCAACTAAACTCTCTCATAAATCCAAAACGGTTGTTAAAGTCGGATTTGTTGGGGAGTTCGGCTATGCGCTTATTGGCCTCCTCCCGTATCTTAATTACTTGGCTAAACAAGGGGTGGCACTACACACCTACGGACTTCGGGGCTCCTCCCCGTTTTTCTACTTTTCAAGTCAACACTCCGAGGTGGCAGGACTCGCGACTGGCTCTTGGGGAACATTGACTGGAGCCTGGAAATTACGTAAATTTGGGTCTCTTTTTTCTCCCCTATTTGTACCTCTGGAAGTGACCCAGAGGCACCTAAGTGTTCAATCAATGGTCTGGGAGTCAAACAGGTTGCACGTTCCTCACGCTGATTATAAACACTACGCACCCCTTGACCTCCAGAGAGGCACAAAAAAGTTCGAGGAGCTAGTCGGATCGTTTGGACGCTACTTTGTTCTCAACGTGAAGAATTATCAAACTTGGACAGGGGTGCATGTGCCCAATTGGTACTTGGATAATGAGATAGGGGCAATTCTGGAAAAAGCAAAGGAGCTAAACCTAAAGATTCTTGTCAATCGCTCTCCTGTCCCTCCTTCCGAGGATGAGCCCACTTTCACTCAGCAAGCAATAGAAACCTTAATCGGGTCCTCTAACGTAGTCGATTTAGCGGCATATTATGAAGCACTTGACTCTCACGATGCAGGGCTTTTCCAGCTAAAAATACTAGAAAATGCGGAGCATGTATGGGCAACTCAGGGCGGGAACGCGGCCCTAGCACTAATCTGCGCTCCAAGCATCAGTGTGATAATGAGGGGAGGGTTCGACTGGGAGGACTATTCTTTTTTGAGAAAAATACACCCGTCTAGGTCAGAAATTCTCCCGACCATATTCCAGTCCGGTCTTTATGACTTCCGCAACACCTTGTAAAGAGCTCCTGAAGAAGCATCTAGGCTTTGTCAGATTGTCACCAATTGAGTGGCGTTAGTATTAGATTCTGTACAAAATCACCTGGAGACCACGAAATGCTACCACTTGAGACGCCCGTTGTAATACTTGCCGGAGGACTTGGATCCCGACTTGGCGAAATCACTCAACGCGTACCAAAACCAATGGTTGAAGTAGCAGGTGCTCCCATCATGTTACGAATAATGGACAACTACGCCAGCTATGGATTCAAAAATTTCGTGATTCTTGCTGGTTACAAGAGTGACATGATCAGGTCGTTTATTGGGGGTCTGCACCTCCGCGACATGAATTTGACTTACTCCACCTTGAATGGCGAAGTTTCGACAACTTCGGTGTTCCCAGTGGGGAACACGCGAGACTGGACGGTCACGGTGCTGGACTCCGGAGTAGATACCAACACTGGTGGCCGACTCCTGCATGCCAAACCATTTCTGGAGCACCACGAAAACTTCTTCCTAACATACGGTGATGCCCTAACGGACGTGGACTTTGGCGAAGAGTTGTCATTTCATTGTCGACACTCCAAAATCGGCACAGTTCTTGGGGTTTTGCAACACAGCAAGTTCGGAAAGTTGGAATTAAGTGGCGAGAGAGTAATTGAGTTTTCAGAGAAACCAAAATCGGCTGGGAATTTAATCAGTGGTGGTTTCTTCATCTTCAATCATGGCATTTTTGACTATCTCACGAGTAAGGATTCTGTTCTTGAAGAGCACCCACTCCGTGAGCTAGCCAATGATAAGCAGCTTATGTGCTTCCAGCACAGTGGCTTCTGGCAATGCATGGACACTCCGAAGGAAATCACCATAATGGAAGAAGCGATCGAAGCCGGGTACATAAAGTGAAAAAATATTTGCTCGAGAAGTATGCGGGCAAGAAAGTTTTAGTCACTGGGCACACGGGTTTCAAGGGTAGTTGGCTGGTCTTTATCCTTAATCACCTAGGCTCGAAGGTGTACGGGTTTTCGCTAGATGAACCCTCAGATTTCAGGCACGTTTATCATGCGCTTTCCATAGGGCAAATTATCCAAAATCCTAAAGCTAAATTTGGTGACGTTAGAGATTCGGCGCAACTCAAAAAATTAATTGAGTCCGTAAATCCTGACTTTATATTCCACCTGGCAGCCCAAGCGATTGTGTCTAAGTCGTTTGCTGACCCTGTGGATACTGTTAGCACAAACATAATTGGCACTCTGAATATTCTAGAATTGGTGCGCACAACTGTCGCGCATTCAACATTGGTGCTCGTTACCAGTGACAAATGCTACAGAAATACGGGTGAGCGCAAGTCCTACACTGAGTCCGACGAACTGGGCGGAAGCGACATCTACTCAGCGTCAAAGGCATCGGCTGAGCTAGTAATACGGGCCTACTTCGAGATGTACCCAAACGTTTTCGCTAAGAGTGGTGCATCATCTGTGCGTGCTGGGAACGTCTTTGGTGGTGGAGACTGGTCAGAAAACAGACTGGTTCCGGATTGTGTTAGAGCTAGCATCAGAAATGAAGCATTGCAAATTCGCATGCCAAACGCGACTCGACCATGGACGGCAGTTCAAGATATCTTGGTGGGCTATTTAACATTGGCTATTAGGACTCGGGAAGGGCTCAATTTTTCTAATGAGCCCTGGAACTTCGCGGCCACTGAGCGTATGACCGTATTAGAAGTCGGACAAGAGGTAAATAGATCCCTAGGAGCTGGAGCTCCGATTGAATTCGGTCGACTTGCGGACTTCAGGGAAGAGGAGGAGTTACAAATAGACCCGAGCAAGGCGATTGAAAGACTTGGATGGAAAACAAAGTTTCCTCTGAAGCAGTCCCTAGCTAGAACATCTGAGTGGTACGTTGCGCAGCTTAACGGTGAGGACATGACGCTGCACACATCGCTCTATTTGACGGACTTTTTGGGTGACTCTTGAAAAAGACACTGCTGGTAGGGTCGTCAGGGTACGTCGGGGCAAGGGTTTTCAATACGCTCAACTACTCCTCAACAACAGAAGTCTCCACTCTGAATCGAACGGGCGGAAACAACCCCTTCGCTTTCGTTCTAAATTCTCAAGGTCAAGCAATTGAAGGGGATATTCGAAACGAGTCCTTCCTGTCCAGGGTGCACGATTCAGACGTAGTTCTCTCAATGGCCGCGGACGTCTCGAAAAGGCAAGACCCGATGGATACCGCCAACCTAGTTATGGCGAACTCCCTCTTGCCAGCGATTTTAGGATCTCATTTCTCAGGCTCGAAGACTCGAATTGTCCACATTGGGACCTACTCGCACAGATCAGATCTGAAAGAGTATGATCCCCAGACCTTTTATGCAGCAACAAAAATTGCAGGTGAACGCTTTTTGGACTATTTTGCTCAGGACAGCTTGGTTACAACGACAATGCTTCATACATTCGACATCTACGGGCCCCGACAGCCACACCTAAGGCTAATTCCGATGATTATTGACAAACTGAAAGCCGGAGCGGTAATCAATTTGACGGAGGGGGATCAAGAAATTAGGCCGGTGTTTGTTGACGATCTCGTGAGGACCCTAGTCTGGATAGCGTCTCAGAATAATTTGGAAGAGAGAGAATCTGCAGAATATGACGTCTTTGGTCCAGAAACATTTTTGGTGAAGGAATTGCCGCAGTACATAGCAAATTGTCTAGATTTGAACATAACGGATGAACAGGTGTCACGTATTACTCCATATTCCGGAAAGGAAATTATGAATTTTAACCCATGCCACGGACTTGCACCCGGAAACGACAGGTGGACCTCTCTTGCAGACGGACTTAATCAAATGAAAGGAACTTTGTGAGTAAGGTCGAAGGGACAGACATTCTGGTAATTGGGGCGGGTATAGCTGGGCTATCTGCAAAACTAAAGATACAAGAATCTTCCCCCGAGATTTCTTGTACCGTTATCGAAAAGTCATCTGGACTTGGAGGGCACGCGGCGTCATTCGAAATCCAGGGTGAGGTCTTCGACGAGGGGCCTCATCTTTTATTCAGTGATGATACTGAAATGCTGAATGCTCTGGGATCACCCACCCCTGAGAATTATAAAACGACAGCCAAAGTTGCTAATTACTGGGGTGGGATGTTGCTACGCCACCCAGCCCATCTCGATTTTGGCACTCTGACCGACACCCTCTTGAGAGCAAAAATAATCGAGTCCTTAGAGGGGGTCCTAGATTCCGATCAAGGCGATCTTAGAAATTACCAAGAGTGGGGTGTCTCCAATTTTGGAGAATACGTCCTGGAGCAATTTACCCGAACCTACACCAGTAAATACTGGAGAGTTGAAATGTCGACCCTCGACGTTGATTGGATTAGCCAGAGAATTTCATCTCTTAATAGAAGTTCAGTTATAGAGTTACGCAATGCATTGACCAACGGAACCCTTGGAGACAGGACTCAGGGCCAGCACTACCTTACGCAATATACCTACGACACTCGGGGATTCTTCTCTTTATTTCCAAAGCTGCACGGCCTTGAAGTTTCACACAATGAAGAAGTCCTCGAGATTGACATGAGCAACAAGTTGGTAAGAACTTCTCGAAGAGAAATTAGGTACAGTAAACTCATTTCCACAATGCCATTAACTCGGCTCCTTGACGTCACGGGAGTGTCGATGCCTAGGGAGAACCTCAGGTGTACTTCCCTATCGCTTCTAAGCCTAGTTCTCCAAGGCAATACGTTTGAAAATCAACCTCATTGGCTATACAACTATGACGCATCTAGTGAGGCTGCGCGAATAAGTTTTCCCCAACTCTTTTCCCCTACGCTCGGGGAAGTCTCTAAGGTCCAGCTCGAATTCTATTTCGAAGGGCGACAGGAATCGAGTCCAATCATTAACCCATGGGCCGAACTTGAATTCTTAAAATCTGCAAATCTGGTGTCCCCGTCGGCGTCCTTGAAAGCACACGACATAAGAGAAATACGTTATGCCAACATAATGCCTTGCGTAGGTAGGGCAGAGTCTGTCAAGGACATCTCGAGCTACCTAAGCGATAGAGATGTGGAATTAGCGGGCAGATATGGGGCGTGGGAATACTTGTGGAGCGTCGAGGCAGCAAGGTCAGGTTTCGACGCCGCAAGCCGAATCTTGGAGTCACAACGAGTCTCACTCAGGTAAATGTCGCGTGACTAGCACGTTTACTCCAGACCGTGCTTAGGTGTTTATACGATGCAACTCGCTCGCATTCAAGTACCGCCCGCTAGTGATGCCTGACTGGAAACGCGAATGTTCTTACCCCTCAGAATTAGGGGTCCGATTGGCTTAAAAATTCCACCCAGTGGACTGGACTAGCAACATGTTCGAGAACACCATGGGCCCAATCCCTTACTCTTATCAGCTATTCGACAGACTCGATTTTACGGTATGCAGATTGGCAAGCAATTTGCATTTCTTGAGATAGATGTTGCATAGGTTGCTTTCCGGTCAAAGAAAAGTGCGGTTGAAAACCAGAGACTTCGTAGCCACCTTTGTCACACTGGCCTCTTGATGGCAAATATCCGTAAGTGTCATCGATACAACCGACCAGAGTCAGTCCCTCTGCCTGGTTCCGCAGGTTTTGGGCGAAATCCCAAGTGGGTTCCGCCGATAAGCCCAATAATTTTAGAGGACCCAGGCGCACTGCATGAACTGAAATACTTCGGTCCTGGGGGCCCTCGTAATGAAAGTGATTACCAAGAGGCATTTCCCATCTTGAGATCGCGATACTCGTGTCTATACTCAGCTCCGCTGAAGAGACAGCATCTTGAAGTTCCTCGCATCTCTCTGACTGCCAGATTCCCTGTGTGATGGAATCAAAAACTCCAAAGGACTTGCCAACAAGAATGTGGAACAGTAGCGCACGTAACCCTCTGCCCACAGGGCCGTTAGAAATCACGTCAGGCCTTACCTCGCCGGAAGCCCCCTGAAGAAAGGCAAACGCCATACCGCTATTACCTGCGATGCCATCCCGTGAGAACTCCCTTAGGCTCCCTACATAGTCTGGAGACAAGCGTGACGGTTCTGGGTTAGACACTGGATGGCAGGCACCCACCATCAGCATTGCCAAAATTTTCTCGCCCGAAGTAAACAATAGAATTTCAGCTCTAGTAGAGCAAATTTCTTTCAAATTGGGAAGCATTAGAACTTCTTCTGTAAAAATATTTAGAGCTCTTAGAAGACCTGGTGCCTGCCTCCGTCTTGACGCAACGCCATGAAATTCATAGCTTCCCTGTTTCAATTCCACTGATGCCCAGACTCCTTCTGTGAGAAGTATCTTCGAAGCCGCAATTATTTTTCTTGCCACCATAAGATAGTGAGACTCAATCACGGATCCGAGCAACGGCTTTGAATCGTCTAGCATTGGAGCGTTATGTGTGTGTGAGCTTGACAAAAAGAGGCTCTCATCATTGACAAGATCATTGAGACCGAAAAGTATATCAGACCTTAGACGAGCTCCAGGGTAGAGAGCGTCTAACGAAACTATAAGAACCTGGCTCATTCCACTTTTGAGAAGTAAGATATTGGCTTCCAGAGCTGCTGAGGGATCGCCAGAAACTGAATGCTTGGGTCCGCAGCCGAGAAACGTCTCAACCTCAGGGGAGATTGAAAGCACTTTTGACTTAAGGTCCATGACTAAATCCTAGTTCGCTCTCCAGTCCTCTTGGCATCAAGATTGCTTAAGAACGTCGACTTCACCTAATCAGCGACTTTCCTCCAAATTAATCTAAATATTCGACGAACTTGTCTAGCGAGCTTTCCTGGAGTTCTGTTAGCCGAGTGAACCTTCTGCCTGCGAGCACCTTCCTTTTTGCCTCATCAAGTGAAAGGCCCATGATGAGTTCATGTGCTATCGCCACCGTCGGCGCTCGGCCCACACCCTCTCTACAGTGAAGATAAAGTCGACTTCCACTCAAGACAAGTGAAGTAATTTCACTTGCGATTTCATTCAGCATTTCTGGAGGGATTTGAACAAATTCGGGTACATGCTTGGAGTAAAACTTGCTCCCGATTGATTGCTGTTCCTTCTTACTCACAGTCAAAAGTGAAAAACGGGTCATTTTCAGTACCCTTCGAATGTACCACGATCCCAATTTGGAAGGAGCCGCTCCGACCCAAAGAGAGTTGCTAATTTTTGAGTCTCGTTTAATCGGAATGCCCAATATCTCACCAACGAATCGGGACCATGCCTCCCCTCGAATTCCCGTTCCCAGCCAGTGCCGAACCTTTGCGACCTTGCTACCTATTCTCGAAGCCACTAGTGTGCTGTAAGCCATCTGTGTTGCGGCAGAGAAAGCGGGGAATGGATCAGAAAGGTATAGATTATGCGCCACTTCCTTCTTTCTAAGCAGGCGTCTTCCCCTGAGTGATCGGTAGCTATCGAAAGGCCACCAAAAACAAATCCCCTGTTTGAAGGATAAGTCCGTGGCCATTGGACCGCCAAAAGCAGCCAACGTCATCAAAACTGGAATATCTACACCGGCCTGAATCGTAAGGTCGAGTGAGCCCCACAGCTTCGGGTTCAACTCAATCAGTACTAGTTTCCCGTTGGACTCTCGCCTCTTGAATTCGACCATCGCGGGGCCATTCCATTCAAGAGCGTCAAGGAGCTTCTTCGACTGCGAGAAGAGATCTTCCGAATACTGGCTTTGCGCGGCCCAGCTGGAACCTCCTGTTGTGGGGGTCTCTCTGAGGCGACGGTGCATCATTTGCCTCCTAAGAACACCCTCTTGGTATAGCGCAAAATAACCCTCGCCCACCCCATTCACGAGCTCTTGGACCTGCACGGATCCCGACAAGAACATTGGAGCCGCCAGGTCCTGCTCGATTAATGTATCTAGTTCTGCATTGGTTTTTACGTACTGCGTAGCGACGGAAGAAAAATGCGTCGTTGAGCGCATCGCCAGGGGCAGAGGAATCTCGCGGACAGACTCACGAAAGTCCCAGTAAGTTTCGAAAACCCAAGTCTTAGGCACTTCAATGCCAAGGCTACTGGCCCGCTCCTGAAGCGCAAATTTGTCAAATGCCACATTCAAGCTTCTGCGTGAAGGAAGAGAAACTTTGGTCACGAGTGCGAGTTCTTCTCTAATAGAATCCGCCAATCGAACGCTTGAGGCCCCCACTGGTACCACGAAGTCCACACCGAACTTTTTGACACAGTTAAGCAATTCACTCGCATTCGCAGACGGGCTTGCAGTTAGCTCCTGATGCTTCGAGAATTTCGATAAATGAGACTGTGAGAATTTCGGGCCCATGGTGACCACTTCTATCTCCGCTCTGCCCAGAGATCTCACAGCGGCTAGCGCATTTTTGTGGTTTGCATCCATTACCAGCACTCTCATACGACAGAGCATAACAAGTTTCTCCATTCAGAATCTTTATATTGCTCGCTTCAAGGACATAAAAATCACAAACCTTTGAGACAATCTTGGAAACATAGAGAGCTGCCAAAAACGACTTATAATTTAGAAATGTGTGGAATCTTTGGAGCAATCAGTGATGATTTAGTAAACCTCGAGAGAGTTAGGATTCTGGCTGAACATTCGATGAGGAGAGGCCGAGATTCAAGCGGACTGATAGCTTCAAGTTCAGAAGGAGACTTCAGGATTCTAAGGTCAGACCTAAACTCAGTGAAGCTTCTTAAAAAAGCCTCTCTAGCGCGAGGACCCCTAGTCGTTGGTCACAGCAGGCTTGTGACCAACGGCATGATTGACAATCAGCCCATAGTTCGCGAAGATTTAGCCGTTTTTCATAATGGGATTGTAGTTAATCATGATGCTCTCTGGGACGAAGTTGAGCTGACTCGCGAGCTCGAAATAGACACCGAAATCATCGCGGCCTTAGCCGCCGAGTACGTTACAAAGTTCGGAACGCTGAGGGGTGTGTCTGAAACTCTGCTTGAGCGATGCGAGGGCTCTCTTTCCTGCGTGATCGTCCACCCAAAGCTCGGCGAAGTTGCCCTTTTCTCAAACACGGGAAGCCTCTATGTCGGAGGCGTAGATGGTGCGACTTACTTTGCCTCTGAGGCGAATTCCCTAGTTCAGATTGGTGTACAGAACCCTGATCAGATTCTAGATGAGCGGCTTTTTAAGACCCAAATCGCTAATTCAATAAAAGTTGAGAATTGGAATCGTGAGCGAACCCCGCTGGTGCACTCCTTCAACTTCAGTCTCCAGGAATCGAACTTACTCGAGTTCGAGCTTGCAAGTCTTTTGCGCTGTGCGAAATGCGTGCTTCCATCTACGATGCCGTTCATAAGGTTCAACGAATCAGGTGTATGCAATTACTGCGAAAATTATGTGCGGCAAAATGAACCGAAGCCTATCTCGCTACTTACCCAGAAATTAGAAAAATACCGCAGGAGTTCTGGCCCTGAGGCGATCATGCCATTTTCTGGGGGTAGAGACAGCAGTTACGCCCTGCACCTCGTCACTAAAGAGCTCAATATGAAGACCATCGCTTATACCTATGACTGGGGCATGGTGACAGATTTAGGGCGACGCAATATAAGCAGGATGTGCGCTCAACTAGGTGTTGAAAATATTGTTGTCGCAGCTGATTTAGAAAAAAAGAGAAAAAACATCACCAGTAACATAAACGCCTGGCTAGACAACCCTCATCTGGGCATGATTAGCATTTTGACTGCTGGGGACAAGCACTTCTTTAAGTACGTAGAGTCAGTGAAAAAGCAGACCGGAATTGGGCTCAACCTCTGGGGAATCAATCCTCTTGAGACCACTCACTTCAAGTCAGGTTACCTAGGAATTGCTCCTGATTTTGAGATGCAAAATGTTTACTCCTCAGGCCTGGGCAAACAATTGGCTTATCAAAAACTGCGCTTTCGAGAAATGCTAAAAAGCCCACGATACTTCAACGCTTCCCTATGGGACACCTTAAGCGGGGAGTACTACCGAAGCATCGCACCGAAGACGGACTACTTCCACATTTTTGACTACTGGCGGTGGGACGAAGATGAAATTAACGACGTCCTTGTCAATGAATATGATTGGGAGCTCTCGCCCGACACCTCCACGACTTGGAGAATTGGGGACGGAACTGCGGCTTTTTATAATTACGTGTACTTCACTGTCGGAGGCTTTTCGGAACATGAAACGTTCCGAAGCAACCAAATAAGAGAGGGGGAAATAAGCAGGGAAAAAGCGTTGGAATTGGTTGCTCTGGAGAATATCCCGCGTTACGAAGGGATCAAATGGTACTTGGATGCAGTCGGCCTCGATTTCCAAGAAGTAATCAGTGTTGTGAACGCAATACCTAAGTTGTACGAGGCGTGACTTTCTCGTTGGCTCCAAGACGGCCCCATACGATCTGCGGCATTAGCCAGATAACCGGCGGCAACATTGTCAGGATGTGGGTCAGTTTGGGTTAGTTTGGGTTAGTCTAGATACCATGGAGTCTCAGCCGCGAAGAGCGCTAATCATGGGACATAAATTCGTCTCCTCGGCACCCAGGCTTCTCAAGGAAGTAGATTGGCTCATCTCCGAAGGTTGGCTAGTAGACACACTTGGCTTGGGTAAAAATTCGCCTTCAAACGGCACGCACATTTCTGTAAGGCTTCCGGGACCGCTGATGAGGTACGGGGCATATCTCCTGAGAAACACGCAATTGCGTTTTTCACTCCTTTACGGAAATCACCTCCCCTCGAACTTTGAGTCAAAGCTCGCTGGTTATGACCTTCTTGTAGTACACGAACCTGCATTTACCCCCTGGAAAGATCTCAGAAGTGTCGCAAAATCAACTGGCGGCAAGGGGATTCACGTCGACCTACACGAGAATCATGTTGACACCCTATCCCGTAATTTAATCGAAAAGATTGCGTTTGAAAGCTACAGGAGATGGGAACTCTCGCAACTAAAATCCTTTATTTCTGATCTTGCCCCTATGAGTACAGTCAGCTCCGTATCGCCATGGATAAGCGAGAGGTTCGAATCTTTTCTTGGCACGGAAGTCTCCACCATAAGGAACGCCCCTAAACATCTAGTTGCTGACCCATCGTCGCTCGACATTGAAAACATTCAGCTGGTACACCATGGGGTAGGGACAACTCACCGAGGTATCGAGCAGTCGATTTTTGCTATGCGAAGTCTGCCCGCCAGGTACACGTTGAATTTTCACTTGGTATCTGGGCCAATTTACATGCTTAAGGTTCGATTGCTGTCGCTAATCTTAGGAGTGAAAAAAAGGGTAGTCTTTCATGACCCTGTTGCAACAGCTGAGATTTCTAGCTGCATGAATAAATATGACATTGCTTTAATTGTTATTCCGCCTATAACGGAGAATGAACGCCACGCTTTTCCAAATAAGTTTTTTGAGTCTATACAAGCGGGACTTGCGATTATGACGGGACCAAACCCTTTGATGTCCAAGATCGTGTCTGCTTCTAATTTGGGGTTTGTCCTTAAAGGGTGGAAGTCCAAAGACATAGTGGCCGGTCTTCTAAATACTTCTGCTGCGGAAATTCGCTTATACAAGGAAAATACGCAAGTGGTTAGTAAGGAATTTTGTTCAGACGCAGATCGAAACGTGTTTATAGACGCCGTAGCAAGGCACTCTTGCTAGAACCCTTGCCCTCAAAAATGCGACTAACAGACGTCCTCGGCCTCAGGTTTTAGTTCCTTCTGCCTCAAGGACTTGCGTGTCATATTCCGAGCATATGAGTCAGAGCCAAAAGCTTCCTGAGGAAAAATATTGAAGTCCGACAGGTTGATAATTGGGTCAACTTCTGAAGTTACATTTTGAACTGGGGAAAAGTGTGCGGCCTGATTCTCTGCTGATGGCTAGCTAACTATCTTCGGAAATCTCTAATTTTTAAATGAAGAGTAAAAAAACTACAAGTGACCCCTGTCCTCGAGTCGAACACGAAATTATGAGGTCTATGGATCCGATGAATTAGCAGCGGCGCCACACTGGTTGGATTTTTACGAGGGGAGACGTGCTTTTTTTCTTAATTTAAGTAATCGAATTGGTGGACTCTGTAGGATTAGGTTAAATTCGAGGTCTAAAGTCTCCACATTGTCGCTGGGAAATGGAAAGTCATGATTGGTTTGGGGGGTCCGAGCGTTGGTCTTGCAGAAAAGTTGGCTGTATGGCGTCAGCTCTCATCCGGCCAATTGGCCCAGGGAGCCAAGGTCGCAGAGTTCGAAAGCAAGTTTGGAATTTGGTCCGGCTGTCAAAATGTCGTGGCCCTCAACTCCGGTACCTCCGCGCTACACATCGGAAACCTTGCTCTCGGAATCGGACTCGGGGACGAAGTCATTGTCCCATCTTTCACATTTGCAGCCTCAGCAAATGCCATAGCTCTGACCGGTGCTACCGCAGTTTTTTGCGACGTGGAGCCCTTGTATTTCACGTTGGATGTAGAAAAAGTTAGAGGTCTAATTACTACAAGAACACGGGCCATCATGGCAGTTCACCTCTACGGCCAGATGGCCGACATGGTAGCACTGAAGGAGCTCGCTGACGAATTCGATCTTCTGCTAATTGAGGACGCATCCCAAGCCCATGGCGCTCTACTTAACGGGATTCCCGCAGGAAGCTGGGGTGACTTCGGTGCCTTTTCTTTTTACCCAACAAAAAATATGACGACTGGAGAAGGTGGGGCACTCACTACAAGCAGAGCGGACATTGATCGCTCCGCCCGTTTACTGAGGAACCAGGGCATGATTGAGCGGTACAAAAATGAGGTCGTTGGCCTAAACAATCGCATGACGGAAATAGGCGCTGCTATAGGCATTCAGCAGTTGAAGAGAATAAATAGCTTTAACTCAAAAAGAATTAGAAATGCTGGTGTCCTTTCCGGAATGCTCGACGGACTGAGCGGGATTCAAGTGCCGATAGTGCGACCAAACTCTAGGCACGTCTTTCATCAGTACACAATTACAGTGGCTCAAGATAGAGATGGCTTTTCTAGGGAGCTAGCCAAGTTAAATGTCCAAAGTGCCGTTTACTATCCCACCCCTGTCCATAGGCTTCCCGCCTTTCAAATTGATGCCTACCTGCCTGTAACTGAGACCCTCGCCTCCACTTGCTTGAGTCTGCCAGTTCATCCCTCACTGAGCCGCTCAAAGGTCAGTGCGGTAGCAATGGCGGTTCGAAGAGTTCTGGGTGCTTAAATGAGGGTGGGTGTAATTGGACTTGGCGCAATGGGCAAAAGTCACATTAGAGTTTTGAGTCAAATGCAACAAGTTCAAGAGATCCTCGCGTACGACATCACAAATGGACTGATCCCTGAAGAGGGGAAAATTCGCTTGATGGTCAATATAGAGGAGCTAGCGCTCGCTGCTCCTTCCTATGTCGTCGTCGCCTTGCCCACCCAGTTTCACAGCGAGGCCGCGACTTTCCTGGCTGACAGGCAAATCCCGACATTACTCGAGAAACCCGTTGCCATGACGCTCCATGAAGCAGAGGACATAGCCCTGGCTTTTTCTCGAAATAACACCTTATGTGCGGTGGGACACGTGGAGCGCTTCAACCCGTCACTACGCGCTCTCAAGAAAAAAATTAATGAGGGAGTGATCGGTAAACCGCTACAGATTTCTACTCGCCGAGTAGGCCCGTTTCCGGGTCGCGTTAACGATGTCGGCGTTGTTTTAGACCTTGCCTCTCACGACATAGACCTGGTTAGGTGGATTACCGGAGAAGATTACGACTGCTTGAGCTCTCTGACCACCAGCCCTCTTCCGGGTAAGCATGAAGATATGCTGCTGGCCCTGGGAAAATTGAAAAATGGAATGTTAGTTTCTCATGAGGTGAACTGGCTCACACCCAGTAAAGCACGGCAGACCGTTGTTCTCGGCGAGGAGGGCATGTTGGTCGCAGATTCGCTTCGAGCCGAGCTGAGGCTTTTCAAGAATGGTGATAACGGGTCTGAGTGGGGCATGTTCTCCAACTTCAGAGGAGTTACGGAAGGCGAGGAAATTAGATTTGTCATACCCGTGCGAGAGCCACTGCTTCAGGAACACGAGGCAATGATGCAGGAGATTGAGAAGCCGGGATCCACAGAAATTTGTTCCCTAAGTGATGGGTTGCATGTGATGCGAATCATTCAAAGAGTCCTGAATGATTGACCCGACAGCCTGGGTTTCGGATCTTGCAGTCGTGGAGCCTGGCGTAACAATTGGGGCCAACTCCAAAATCTGGGAGTTCTCCAAAGTGCGAGCGGGCGCAATTATAGGTTCGGGGGTAACAATTGGTATGGGCGTGTACGTTGGTCCCGGAGTTGTGATTGGCCAGAACTGCAAAATTCAAAATTACGCCTTGATTTATGACCCTGCGCAGATAGGAGAAGGGGTTTTCATCGGTCCAGGAGTAATTCTCACTAACGACAAGAACCCTTTGGCGGTGAGTTCTGATGGAAAAGCAAAAGTCGCCACTGATTGGACCATGTCAAAAGTAGTAGTGGGAGACGGAGCTTCTCTGGGTGCAGGCTCCATCTGCGTTGCTCCAATTAATGTTGGAGCGCACGCTACGGTTGGTGCAGGAGCGGTCGTAACTCGAGATGTCCCACCCTACTCCGTTGTTGTTGGAGTCCCTGCCAGATCCATCTAAGGCCGCAGTCCCTCGCCGATCTGGATTAAATTTTCCCAGTCAGATTGCTTCAGAATCGAACGACCATCCATCACAATCGCCGCAGTGGAAAGTTTGCCAAGCAATGAAGCCTGGAATCCATGGGAGCCCGAGTTAATAAATAAGGCGTCATATGTGCAGTTCGCGTCAGATTCAAAGCCCATCTCGAGTATTTCTGTCACAGCAAAAAGCTCGTCTACCAAATGCACGTTGGCGCCTAATGCCGACAGGGCTCGATAAAGATCCCTCGCCCCAGAGAAAGCTGCTTCCTTAACGCCGGTTCGGTACGACAGTCCTGAGATCAGAATGTTCTTCCCCTGCAAACCGCCGAGTCGTTCTGCAACCAGCCTGACCGATCGCTCTGGTGCTTCTTTGTTTATTTTTCTAGCAAGCGTTACAAGGTCTGCGGATTTATCCGACTGCAGATACATGTGTGGATAGACGGGAATGCAGTGACCCCCCACGGAAATCCCCGCCGAGTGAAGCATGGAGAATGGCTGTGAGTTGCATGCTTCACGAATTCCCGCGTAACTAATACCCAGCTCCTCCGCATGGTTTGCAAAAGTATTTGCAAGAGCTATGTTCACGTCTCTAAAAGTGGTCTCTGCTAGCTTCGCAAACTCGGCAGCTTCGGCGGAATCCATACCCCAGACCCCATTGTTCCTGGATAAATCCGGTCTCATGTCGAACTCAAAACCTTTTTTATAAAGCTCTGCAGCTCGAGCCGTGGACTCCGGATTTATGCCTCCAACGAGTTTCGGATATCTTCTAAAATCAGCAAAGACTGTTCCAGACGATACGCGTTCGGGGGAAAAGGCAACGAAGAAATCCTTCCCGGCAATCAGCCCAGACTCCTTTTCCATAATCGGTGCGAATCTAGTTCTAGTAGTACCGATTGGTAACGTCGTTTCTATAATCACGGTCGAATTGCGCTCCAGGTTTTTCCCCACCTCGGCGATCGCCTGATCGATGTTAGTGAAATCAGATTCTCCGCCAGAGTCGACATACAGAGGCACCACAACAACTATGTAGCTTGCTCCCTTAACCGCATCTTGAAAGTCTGTGGTACCCCGTAGACCCCCCGACTCAACCGCATGCCTAAGTAAAGTCGCCATTCCGGATTCGCTAAAGTTAGCCAGTCCCAAGTTCACCTGTTGAATAACTTCATTAGATACATCCATTCCGACAACCTTCATGCCTCGTGATGCAAACTGAACAGCAAGAGGAAGTCCAATTTTTCCCAGGCCAACAACCGCTACGCGCCTTGGTGGTGACAAGTAATCTCCAATGCTCAAATAAAAAATTAATAGAAAATGACCGCTCTAAATTTGAGAGAGATTAATTCCACTTTTCCAATGTTATTGGAATACTGTGCGTCGGCCTGCACTGACCGGAATGTGAATTCACAACTGTTCCATCAGGCGAGTGCCCATTCAAGCTGTTGTCGCCTGGATCGATATTGCGACTAAAGGACGCGCAACCTATATTTTCCAGAAATTCGGGTCGATTCTGTAGTCGTCGCCAAGGCTCTCCTTCAGGCTCAACGACGAAAGGACAAGCGCTTGTGATCTGGGTTCTAGAGCCAGGATTGAATTCGCGTACCCGCCCGGAACAAAAAAGGCGTCCATCGATAAAGAGTCGAGGTCAGCTGTAACAGGCTCTTCTAATGGATCACGTTTTGCCCAGTCTTCTACACGAACCGCGCCAAAACGAATCCTTCCAGAGATGTTTATAAAAATCTTAGATTCGAGCTCATGGCCGTGCCAGCCCCTGAATGGCTGATCCGCCGAGTTTTCGATGACGTAAAGTCGCTTGAACCCTGAAAGGCTCAAGTTGTCGTTGTAAGAAAGCAGGCCACGCGAGTCTTCGTGGTTGAAACCCTTGAAAACTTCTGGTTTTAGTTCCATCTTCAACCCCTGAAGTTTTCGTAGCAAATGCAAGCAATTGCACTGAGCATATCTGGATTGTATCGCGACTCAACAACTTTGTAATTCTCTGACCGCGCGCGGTCCGAGTCAAAGTTCGACTCCAAAACGGAGATTACGGCGGCATTTATTGACTCACTATCGTTTGGCTCAACTAAGAACCCGGTTTTACCGTCAAGAAACCATTCGTCCGCGCAAGAAGTGCAGGTCTGAATTGGGATGGCACCCATTGACATCGCTTCAAGCACTGAATTTGAGATGCCGTCAGACAGCGAATGGCCCACGTAAATAAGTGACGTTCGGAATAGGTCAAGGACCTGCGCATGACTCAATGTGCCCCTGTTATGAGTCGTAATTTTCATGCCTGTTTCACGTTCTACCCTTCTGGCTACTGCTAGAGCTGGCTTGTTGCAACTGTAGAAAACAAGTTCCTTTGCCTCAATCTTCGTGCTTATTGCCTCTAGGGCTTCAGGCGCAACAACCGCCTTTCCCCAATGATTTTCATAGCCTTTGATGGTGATCTTGTTTATAGCCTCCTCGGGGCTTACACAGCAAACCCCACATGTCAGAAATAAGAGGGCCGGAATAGAAAGGAGACAGACGCGACTATTGCCGCAAGTAAATTTTTCGCAACCCGACCTTACGACTCCCCCCGGCTCTGCATCACTTCAACCGTGATTATTAGGGTTATATTAATCAGAACCGCAACGGTGATGCAATAGCGCTAAATGCTTGCAGGTTATGCTGATTGGGGTCGCGCATAAATTGGCTCGAGCTGTCCTCGAATATATATTCAGAGAGGTACCCTTGGCGCTGAAACGAGTCCTAGTAGTTTGCATGTTCGACAGTATTCACTCCGCTCGATGGCTGACTCGGTTTAGAGGACAGAACATCGACTTCTTAGTCTTTCCTAGCTCGCCTCATAGAAAAGTTCACCTCGAACTTGAGGAATTGCTTTCTAGCTCTGGGCCCACAAGCTTCCGGTTAGCTCCATTCGCCCGTTACTATGCGCTTCCTCTGTGGGTCCTAGATAAGTTCGCCAATAACTTTTTCCGAGGGTGGCTCTTGAGACGAGCGATTAGAAACTTCCGGCCAAGCATTATTCACTCTTTGGAACTTCAGAACGCAGGCTATGTGGTTCTTAAGGCCCTTTCCCCTGGCCAACCGAAAAGCCATAAGTTCATGGTCACGAATTGGGGTAGCGACATTTTTTGGTTCCAACGGTTCCCAAAACACAAAACAAAACTTCAAAAGCTTTTGCAGCTTGCCGATGTTTATTCTGCAGAGTGCGAGAGAGATGTCGTGCTTGCAAGGAACCTGGGTTTCACCGGACAAGCAATGCCAGTCATACCAAACGCAGGTGGATTCTCTGAAGCTGATTTCGCTATTCCACGACTTGCCCCTAGTGAACGCAAGACAATTGCTCTCAAGGGCTATCACGGCTGGGTAGGTAGGGCCAAAGTATCCCTCGAGGCAGTCACAGAAATGTCGGAAGAACTGCAGGGCTACAAGATCATCGTTTATTCGGCCAACAAGTCCGTATTGAAGCTAGCGAAACAAGTCTCCAAGCAAACTGGACTCGAGATCACGGCATTCGGCAAAGGAGCGATGAGCCACAAGCAGGTTCTTGAGTTGTTTGCGAAATCAAAGATATATGTTGGTTTATCTGAGAGTGACGGAATCAGCACCTCTATGTTAGAAGCCATGGCAATGGGGGCTATCCCGGTTCAAACCTCAACTGCTTGTTGCGACGAATGGTTTGGTGACAGCGGAGTTGCCGTGCACGAGATAACGGTTCCAGCAGTCAAGAATGCCATCAGAGAAGGCCTTAAGTTGTCCGAAGATTCCGCCAACGCTGAGAAAAATTTAGAAACCATCAAGACCAGAGCCAGCGCAGAAATGGTGAGGAAGATCGCTCTTACTTTCTACCAATAAACGCACCCCATAATCTCCAAGGACTGACAATCCCCACCGGATCACAAACAAATAAGCACTTTTCTTTCAACAGATAGTTTTTGTTAAATAGTCATCGAAAATCGCGCTTGGCAGGTTGCAAAACTCCAACAAATAATTCCCGTCATTTCATCAGGATCACAGCGGGAGTGCCATGGGTTTTGGTAATTCCTGCTCCACCGCTTCAAATCGGATGTTCTGTTTTGTATTTGGCACGCTGCCTGGTGCTCGGTCCTTGGCAGCATAATTGGCGACCGCAAATCGCACATGCACACTAAAACTTAGCCGACCAATAACCTCGACGCATGGCACAGCACTCACTTCCATAATGCTGGCGAGCGTTGGTGCTAAGCTCATTTTCAATGAAACTTGTTATCTTTTTTGCAGATATGCTGCGAGCCAATCTTCTATTCGCTGAAAACAAGGCGTCACGTCGTGATGACCTTGAAAAACTCTTAGAGAGCATAGGCGGGACTTTTTTTTCCAATTGCATAACTTCCGGGCCAGACACCCCAAGAAGCACGGGAATCTTATTCACTGGAAAGACACCAAAAGAGAGCGGACTTCAGACTCGGTCAAAGTGGCCTGGGCCTTATTTAAGCCCAGATCAAAAGACTCTATTTTCATGGGCACTGAGTGAGAAGATACCAATAAAAGTAGTCGATAAAAGTATTGAACATTCCGGGCTTTTCTTCCCTCAAGAGCTGCAGATGCAGGCCAGCTTCTTCCCCGACCTAGATTCGCTTGCGATGAGTGAAGAGTCGCATCGAAGCAAGGATCTCAAAATATTTTTTATAACAAGCAACACCTATCATGACGTTGTGTCCCATCGGCATGCTCACAAATCCTCCCACGGGGCGGGATCAAAATTAATTGCTGCTGAGCTGAAAGAAGTTATATCCTGCCTTGAACTAGCTCCCGGTGACCAATTGATTCTTTACTCGGACCATGGCTGCAAGCTATCGAATGACAAATTTGATAGATATAGCCTGATGGATAGAGATAGATCCCAGGTTGTTTTTTTTCACTCACAGTTCAAGGACCCAAAACTATCTATGGAAAACAGTCTTTTTTCAATGGTGGATCTGCACGTCATTATTTCAGGGCTGATAAAAAACCTGGCTCTCACTGGAACAGCCGGTAAGAATGGCTTACTGGAGCTCCCCGAGGCCAGGGGCATGGTTCACGTCGAAGATCATGATACATATTCAACAAAAGTTGGCGACCTAGTAAGGAAGTGGGCAGTCTTCTCCAAAGGCTTCGAGTACTACGAATCTTTAGGAAAAGGTCCTGTGGTTAAGTTCCACGCTCCAACCAGTCAAGCGGGTTGGCTGAACGCTATTTCTTTATCTCAAGATCACCTAAGTAAGCACGCTTCCAACTACGCAGAACTAAAGTATGACCTCGATTACCTTACAGTTGGCTTCACGAAAGTCCCTGAAGAGAAATTGGCATTTTGGCGACAACTTGCGTCATCAAAAAACGTGGGAACCAATACCAAAAGTCTCTTCTGGAGGATCGTAGCCCTTAAAAAAACTTTCATGAGACGAATTTCTCATCACCTAGAAGGCTTCATCAAAAAACCCTCTCGAGTTGTTTCGAAGAGCGGTTCGAAACAACGTCTAGAAACTTAGGCAAAGACAAAGTTGGGTGTTGTCTTTTCTGCCGGCGCGCACCAGAAAAGGCGGAGATTGAATTATTTGAAGTTTGTAAAGTCAGGAGCCGACAAAAAATGTTTCGTTGCGCTAGCATCTCACTCGATGCAAAGTCAGGGGAAATCTTACGTGCTGCCATTATTATCAGTGAAACTGGGTACCTAACACGCTCACCATCAGTACATTAACCTGTTCGCCAGGAACTTAGCTTTAGTGCTATGAAGTATTTTCAAGGAATGAACCAAGTCTCGCCAATCAGTCTCCTCCGACCTTAGCCCGATTCTCCCAGATTTGAGAGAATCGGAGCTCTAAAACGCGTCGCTAGCCCAGTCAGTCAAGCTAGAAGCGACCGCGCTACAATTTTTCGAAAGCTGCAACTGTGGTTTGGGAACAGGGACCACTGGCAATTATGAATTCCTTCATCAGCATCATCGCCAAGTCGGTAGGTGAGACGATTGAGCTTTAGCTTGGCGAAGCCCGATGTCTAAAGAAAAATAAACTGCGCAAACTTGGCCATGTTAACTTATCCGCAAAGATTAATCACCCGAGAAATGGGGTTAAACCCTCTTTTGTCCTTCAAGCCCAGGCCGATGTCTAAAAATATGGGCTTACACGTTTTCCAACTAAAGTCATTAGTCGACTTCATTGCTTGTAAGCGCGGCCCCCAAGTGAAAACCTCCTGTCGTGGTGTTACGGGAATCTTGGTTTCAGGTACCGATCAATTTTTACCGGGAACGTTACAGCCGCTTCAATCTTCAAAGCAATGTCGCTAATTCACCTCTCCTCGTTTCTAGCTTGCCCAACCTCCTGGAGGTGGATTTCGGCGGCCCTGGCGCGTATTACAGAGGAGCTGATCCCGACAGTTCTTGGATACAACCTTAGGAGCTCGCTCGGGACCAAGTTACGGTTGTCGTCTCCATGAACCAACAGTGCACATCTATGCTCCATCAAAAAGTCTTCGTCTATCACCCAGGGTGATTCGACAACATCCGTCACCAAGCCCAAAGCCAGCATCACAATTTTCCGCTCTTCGAAGGTCAACTCGGGCAAGTAGCCCTTATGGATTTGAATCTCTAAGTCCGAAGTAAGTGCCACAACAACTTTACCCAGTCTGCTAGCAGACTCTAAGAGTGCAATATGCCCATGATGCAGAATTGTCGCTGACATGTCAACCATGACCCTTGCCTCGACATTGACCTCCGCCTTCGCTGTCAAGTCGGCTCTTTCAACTTCAAAAGCGAATAAGGGTTTTTCGATGAGCCCCGAGACTGCAGGTACCCGAGGGCCGAGACTACAGTTGTTTCGGCGTCTGCATCCCTGGGTTCATAGCGCACAAGTGGAATATCTGCCACGAGGTGACCCCTAAAAGCCGTTGAAATAAGCGACTGCTCGCCCATGCCGTAGATCAGTACGTCAGAGAAAGTTGTGAGCAATATTTGCTTATTTTCCTGAACTTGGCCGACCATGTCTGGATGACCTGAAATTGTCCCAAAGATAGACTGTAGTTGACTGTACGGCCCAGTTACGGATTTACGCTCATGGGTTTCATAATTCATGTAGAAACTAGAACTCAAATTTTTGGGGGGCTCTTTTGAGGCCACGAAACAGCCGCCCGTGAGCCCGAATAGCCCCTTACAGGAAGAAAACCCAACGACATCAGCTAATTCATGCCCAGCTTCCAGGCCCACCGATGCCACCCCGTCTAGCGCCAACTTCGCACCCAAGTTTTCAGCTATGGCTTTGAGGGCGGAAATCCGGATCAGATAGCCCTTGCCCGTCTCTACTGGTGTAGCCAAAACCCAGTCGAACTTTCCGATCAGGTCCGAGTCTGGTGGTGCAAAATTAGCTTCAGTCACATACTCCCCTCGGCTAGCCATTGCGAAAAGACGTCGAGAGTAGAATCCCGTGTCGATTACCAGAACGCGCCCAAACAAAAAATTTTCTACCATGATCTGATTGGCAAGACTCCCGGACCCTTGGGCGCTGATTATGTATTTCTGACCCGTTTTTTTCAGCAAGAACTTCTTCACAACTTCAGCTTGGCGGAGGAACACTTCATCCCCCCTACCAAAACTCGTCGCCAATTCACCCACCGACTGTGCTGTCATTTGCGCCGGTCCTGGGGTCAGAAATAATCGCTCAGTTGAATCATGCATCCTTTTCCTCCAGAATCGCTTTTTTAAACTCCATGGCCATCGCCTCGTGAGATTCCCGGGGTCTCGGCAGCTCGGGAGAGGTTTCAAAATTAGTTATACACTCCACAGCAGACTTCGAGACGACTAAGAATGCCCTTAACTCGTCCGTAGTCGTGGCAAGCCCTGCGGTAATTCCTGTAATACCTGCAATGGCCTCCCGTATGTTTAGGCTTGGGTCCGCTGTGGCTTGTCCGCCAACGGAAGCGTGACCACGATTGTTTAAGACCACGTATGACAGATTGGGGCTTTTTTTCAGCGCTGTGATTCCGCCCATGTGCATTAAGAAAGAGCCGTCTCCGTCTATGACCTTAAACCTTATGTTGGGGTGACTTACGGCAAAGCCTTGGGCTATCGAGACCACATGACCCATCGCGCCAGTGACCATAAACAGGTGGCTTGACATGCCCTTGGACTTACAGACTGCGTACATCTCTCTAGCAATGTGTCCCGTAGTTGCAATAAAAAAGGTGTCCTCAAGCTCGGCAACTACCTCTAAAAACTCCCGACGAGAAGGCACAGCTTGATGCCATGACTCACTTAGGACAGGCTGTGTTTTCGGTGCAAAAACGGCACCCCTTCTCACCAGAAGGGCAACGGGAGCCTGCCTGAGGAGTGCAAGCTCCATCGCATTGACTAAAAGTTCGGGGCTAAGAGGATTGTTTTCGTCACAGACCTGCGGCTCAGCTCCCAACAGCTGAAGTAAACCTTGAGTAATCAGTCCCATGGAATTGTGTTGCGGCTCGTCCTGCTGAGAACCGTCGACCTGATCGGTTTCCCCTCTCCAGCCGACGATTAGCACCATGGGGCAGGCGTAGACTTTTTTATGGGCCAAAGACATTAGAGGGTTTATTGCGTTTCCCAGCCCAGAATTTTGCATGTAAACAAGTGGAACCTTTCCCGATAGCAATGAGAAACCCGCGGCAGTGGCAACTGCCGCACCTTCGTTGACCGCCGTTATGTGGTTCGCGTCCAACGGAATCAGGCTGGTAAAAGGAGAGAGCAGGGAATCAGGCACCCCGACTATTAGTCCTGATTCAAAAAATACCTTTCTCCAGTGAGTCGACAATATTTGTCTCAGCCCCTTGTCCCGGGAATGATGTCCAGAGTCTTAGCCATGCTAGTTATTTCAGAGTCCGCCTCTTTGGTTCTCCCGTGCCTCAGAATGGAGTCTGCGGTCTGAATCATTCCTCGGTGGCTTGCTCTTAACAAATGGTTGGCGAAGATCACTATGTCGGCGCCTAGATCCCCGAGTTGATTGAAAGTGACGTGATTGTAGCTGGTTGGAACCAGAACAAGTGGGACATTTGGGAAATCCCGCTTAAACCTGCCGGCAAATGCTGCAATCTCAGATTCATCTGCTTGCCTGGAATGGATCATGATTCCTGACGCACCAGCTGTTAGATAAGCCTCTGCCCTGTCATGGGCATCCCCGAGCCCCTTATCAAGTATCAAGCTTTCAATCCTAGCTATGACCAAGAAGTCACTGTTGCTTCGCGCCTTAACCGATTCCCTTATTTTTTCGGAGAAAGATGCAATTGAATCCTGCGTTTGCTCGACTTCATTTCCAAAAAGCGAGTTTCTCTTGAGGCCCGTTTTATCCTCAATAATGAAAGCCGAAATGCCCAGGCTCTCCATCTGCCGAATATTCTGTGTCAGGTGCTCAGTTTGCCCGCCCGTGTCCGCATCGTAAATGAGAGGCAAAGTAGTGCATTGAAACATTTCTTGGATGTTTGCCATTCTTTGGGAAAAATCTAATTTTTCAGTGTCAGGGACCCCCCGCATGGTGCTATCAGCTAGAGAAGATGACCAGAGACCGTCATAACCAGGAATAGCCCAGGCTGAATTCACCTTGTGGACTCGCCTAAATTTTTCTACTATTAGGGCGCTGAGTGGGCTGTGAGCTTCAATAAACGCCAGCGGCCTCCCAAATGTCAGGAGGTTGGTCAGCGATCGTCTCCTGGCCTCTGGAAACGCCATGTCAGGCTCAAGGGATGTCTTCCATGGTGCCTCGGTAGAAAATGGAATCTCTACGAGCTCGCCACCCACCATTTTTAATGCTTCAAGTGTTTCTAAGCGGATAGTCGGGCCATGTGAAAAATCCCAGTTGTCAGAATGGACGAAAAATTTCGGACGAACTCGCTGAATTGTCTCAGCATAAGACCAAGTGTCCTGTGTCACCACCTCATGCACCGCTCGGAGCGCACCGATCATAGATTTTCGTTGTTCAAGGCCCTGTGCCGGCTGTTGCCTGTTGCCTTGACAGGCTTCGTCTGAGATGACCCCGACAATCACTTCCCCATATCGAGATGCCTTCTCGATTAGGTTTATGTGACCTAAGGACAATGGATCGCCGGTAACTGACACCAGCACCGAATTCTGCTTGTTCATTACCGCTCCTGTGACCGTCGAAAAAGAGTTTGCGCAAGGCCCTTATAATACAGTCTCGAGTCGCGTCAGAGTTCGACAATTAGCAAAAGACGGGGGCAGCAAAATCTCCCCCAATAAACCGCATGTTACACGCTCCTAGAGGTTTTGCGGGGCAACGGGGACGCCAGTCCTGGGCGTAGTGATAACCCACCTGTCCATATCTACCGGGGAATCACGTGAAAACATGTGGGAACGTAGGGCTGCAAATGGGGGAGGACAGTAAAGGGCATGGGCCTTAGTTTCTATGCCTAAACAGAGTGAGCTAGGAGCTTGATAGCATTCAGGATCGGCAAGAACGAGCAACATCACTACCCCTGTCGCCATCTGGGCTGCCTGATGGATTGCCTCAACCATGCTTTGAAAGTCCGCTTTTCCTGAACCAGCAATGTCAAAGGAGGTTCCGTGGTCCACGGATGTCCTTATGACTGGTAGGCCGACAGTGATGTTCGTGCCGGCCTCAATACCCAAAACTTTGACTGGTCCATGACCTTGTTCGTGATACACCCCGACAACCAGTCGAAATCTCAGATGCCTAGGCGCAAAAGGACTGACCGAACCTGGAGGACTTGAGCTCTCCAACTGCCAGGCCTGGACAAAAAGTAACCGTTCGTAACAAAGAAATTATGTTCCGCGGGTGCTGTTGTGAATTATGAAACCAAGCAATAACCATCGGCGAGCGCCGGTGCTAAAAACTACCTAAGGAACCGATGTCATTCACCGATGAGCTTCTGGAGAACAACAAGGCATATGCTGCCTCGTTCTCTGGACCCCTTCCCCTGCCACCTGCAAAGAACATTGCGGTCTTGGCCTGCATGGATGCACGAATCAATGTTTATGGCGTGCTGGGCCTTGAAGAAGGTCAGTCACACGTTATTCGAAACG
>Ga0335398_10002538_pt1 | contig 28586 bp, 29 predicted proteins | sample BON03_FD_205742 | JGI IMG/M metagenome (GOLD analysis project Ga0335398, IMG submission 205742) | Freshwater microbial communities from Lake Bonney liftoff mats and glacier meltwater in Antarctica - BON-03 (spades assembly) (version 2) | ecosystem: Environmental > Aquatic > Freshwater > Ice >... | reverse complement strand
CACAAATTGATCCAAAATTAGAATATGGCCGAAGATATTTGAGGGGATTATTTCTAAGTTTCATTTTCGAAATTATCAGTCTTAAGGCCAGCTCGGCAAAGTAAGGACGATGAATTTCCCTATTCAAGATTAAACAACAAAGAAAATTTTGAAAGAGTCAAAAAAAATTAATACAACAGAATAAGTCAATCTCCAAAATATTATTTTTACTACTATCTAATTAGGGGAGGGGTGAAGAATTATCTACTGTTGATTTAGGGATTTTCAATCTACTGATTTGTTGCTCTATTTTAAAGAATTAGGATTTTAGAAGTTTGAAATAGTTATTAGCAAAACAAAAAGTTAATTAGTTAAATTTTAAGCAGTCCTCGAATGAAATCACTTTTACTGATAGCCTTGTATTCCCTCGGTTTATTTTTAGTCTCCTACTTTTTGTTGGACGTGGAGGGAATGTTCGTCAATGCAATTGCGAAGCAAACTGAAATCGAAATTCCAGAAAATGTCTTGCTCGATACGCTGGAGGATATGCGCTATTGGAATAAGTTTAGTGTCCTTTTTACTTTTCTTATTCTGGTTATCAAGTGCTGGTTGATTGCTATGGTGCTTTACGCAGGATTGTTTTTTGCAAATCTTCATCAAGGCATCAAATTGATGAGAATGTTCAAAGTAGCGGTCTTTGCCGAGAGCATCTTGGTCATTGCAGGATTGGTGAAAATAGTAGTAGTCGCAGCTGGGGACTTTTCCTATGAAGAATTTTCTGTCTTTTATCCTTTGTCGATCTTGAGTTTATTCAACCTCAAGGAACTGAACAATCTATTTATCTATCCGCTGCAACTGGTCAATCTGTTTGAGTTTGCCTACTGCTTTCTTCTGGTGTTCTTTTTTCATCAAGAGTTTGAGGTGAATATGAGTCAAAGTGCCAAAGTGGTGATTGCATCCTATTCCTTCGCCTTGGTCTTTTGGCTGGTTTTAATTCTCTTCTTGACTCTCAATTTCACCTAAATTTTTTAATCTATGAAAAAAATAATCCTATCCGTTCTTTCCCTACTGTTGATCTCAGCGGTAATTTATTTGGGCTTTTCTTTCCAAAAGAAAGAACAACAAAAAATTCTTGTTCAATTTCAAATCCAGACGGTTCCAGACTTTGCTATTCCAGACTTAGCTGGAACTCTAGTGAATTTGAAAGAAATCGTTGCCAGCAAGCCGAGTCTTTTAGTCTATTTCAACTCTACCTGCGAGATCTGCCAATTGGAATTAAACTCCATTGCAAAGCGGATAGCCGAATTTGATCCATATCGTTTGATTTTTGTGACGGTACAGCCGCCTGAAGAGGTATCGGACTTTATCCAAGAACTCGGGATTTCCAATCGTGAATCTGTTCACTTTTTGATTGACTCGGATATGAAAGTAGCCGGACACTTTGGGATCAAGGGCGTTCCAGCTTTATTTATCTATGATCCTGCGGGGAGTCTGCTTGGGAATTATACCGGGCCGGTGAAGGTAGATTTGATACTTGAGCAGCTACAACATGCAGAAAAACCATGAAATTTTCTCCTAAAAAAATAAAGAAACATCACGTAGCTCAGCTGGGAGAGTATGCCTGTGGCTTGGCTTGTCTCTGCACGATCTCCAGATATTACGGCGCAGAATTTTCTCAGGAAAAGCTTCGGGACATCAGTGGTACTTCCCAAAGCGGAACCACCTTACTTGGGCTGATTCAAGCTGCCCAAAAAATAGGCTATGAAGCCAAAGGCTTTGAGGCGGAGTTGAAGCATTTGGCCGAACTTGAAGGCCCTGCAATTCTCCATGTGGTTCAGGATCAAAACAGAGAGCATTACTTGGTTTATTTTGGCTTGGCCGATGGAAAGCATTGGGTAAGCGATCCGGGAGTTGGTATTTTGGGTATGGAGGAATCCGAATTGACCACACAGTGGAAATCGGGCATTCTCCTTCGACTTCAACCTACAGAAGCACTTCAAAATAAGGCAGTGGTATCACAATCCAAAAAGCGCTGGTTTGTTTCTCTGATTGTAGAAGACATTCCAATTCTCATCGTGGCCACGGTGATTGGGAGCTTAATGGCTGGAACGGGTCTATCCACTGCTATATTTTCTCAGCGCTTGATTGACGACTTCTTGCCAAATCAGGCCTATGAAAAGGCAATTATGGGAGTAGTTGCCCTAGGTTTTTTGCTGAGTTTCCGAGCGATCTTGGGCTATATCCAAGGCGTATTTATGGCGAGGCAGGGCAGAGACTTGAATGTTAGGATTGTTTCTTCCTTTATCGAGCGGATTTTGAGATTACCGATTAGTTACTTTCGAGGCTACAGCACCGGAGACCTTATCGCTCGGATGAATGATTCGTTGAGAATCCGAAATACCGTTTCCTTGATCACCGGGACGGTCATTATCAATATTCTCGTGGTGGTTGTTTCCCTTGCATTTGTGTTCTATCAGTCTTCGTTGATCGGTTTTATATGTTTGCTGGGTGTATTTTTCTTCTTGATTGCCGGTGTGAAATATCATGCACCAATCTTGGCGAAGCAAAAGGAAGTAATGGCTGCACATGCGCAGAATGAAACACAATATGTGGATAGCCTAACCGGGATGCATGTGCTGAGATCCTATGGAAAGGAGCAAGAATATCAGCAGCGTATAGAGCAAGTCTATGGGATGTATCAGGGCAAAGGCTATGACTTAGCGATCATAGGAAATAATTTTTCCTTTTGGACACAGCTGATCGTAGCCGTATTTCTGAGTTTACTTTTTGGGGCGGGGGTTTATTTGATTTTTCAGGGTGAATTGCTGCTTGGCGAGTTGATGGCTCTGGTGTCTGTAGGGAGCACCATTGTCCCTGCGGTAGCGGGCTTGGTAGTTGCGAATATTCAATTTCAGGAAGCCAAAGTAGCCTTTGATCGACTTTTTGAGATTGCAGGCTTGGAGGTAGAGTCAGATCAGGAGTCAGAAGAAAACAATGACTTCAAAGTAGACAGCCCACTATTGGAATTGGATCAGGTGAGCTTTCGGTATCCTGGGCGAACGCAGATTTTGAAGGGGCTAAGTTTTCAACTGGAACCTGGAGCGCATTTGGCACTTTTTGCTCCGGTGGGTAAAGGCAAGAGTACGTTGGTGGATTTGATTCAGCGGTTTTATGATCCTGAGTCAGGAGCGATCCGATTGAAAGGTCAGGATACCAGGCAGACTTCGGTGAAGACTTGGCGAAAAGCATTGGGCGTAGTCAATCAAAAGGAAAAAATCTTCAATTCTACTGTATTTGATAATATAGTCCTAAGTAGCGATCCCAAAGAACAGGAGCAAATCGCAAAAGTCGGAGAGTCCCTAGGACTTTGGAATCTTTTTCAGACTTTACCTCAGGGCGCAATGACGCTATGTGGAGAAGATGGACGCAATCTCTCGGGTGGACAGCGTCAGCTGGTTGGTATCGTACGTGCACTGGTCAGAGAGCCACAGCTATTGATTTTGGATGAGGCTACTGCCGCTATGGATTGGGAGCTGGAGGAACAGCTGATCAGCTTGATTCGAAACTACTTGCAAGAGCGACAGGCAGGCCTGTTGATGATCACACATCAGCCTACACTTGCCGCTCGTGCAGATCGAATCCTACTACTAAAAGACTACCAAATCACACAATCCGGTACGCACGAGGCTCTGATGCAAAGTGAAAACGATTATTCTCGGGCAATCAATCAAATTTTACAACCAAACCAATAAAACCATGGGAGGACTAAAATACTACGAACGAACGAAGTTGCTTATTGAGCTGATTGAAAAAGAGAGGACAGGGAGTCCTACTGAACTAGCAAGAAGACTGGGTGTGACGAAAAGAACGGTGTATAATATCATCGATGAACTACGATTGACCTTGCCAAGAATCATCAGTTATAATACTGCGAAAAAAAGTTACACTTTTTCAGAAAATAATTGACTCGGTGAAAGTTTTTTTCACCGAGTTGGATTTATGTTTGATCAACAAATAAAATTTCTAACTTTAAATCAACAAAATTATGACTGAGTTAAGTATTGAAAGAATGGAGATGGTGAGTGGAGGGAATGAATGTAGTAATTACGATAATTCAATTGCTTTTGCTGCATTTGTTGGAAGTGGATGGGGTTTAGCTTCTTTGACGCTTATGGCTGTTATACCAGGGGGACTTTTGGCTGGTGCTGCAGTGGGTTTTGCTCTTAGCGTGGCCGCAATAGCATCATGCAATGGTGTTCATCCCTAATTATAAAAATTTTAAAGGGAGAATAAATGTAATCTCGAGATTATGTTTGTTTTCCAATTGTTGGAGTTTTTTATCAGAAAAAATCAAGCTATGAACCTTAGAAAAATAAATATTACAGTATTAGTTTTTTCTGCTATAATAATATTGCTGTCTTGGATTTTATACCTTAGTGATGGAGTTTTACTGTCAACAGCTATTTTAGTTTCATTAAGTATGGCATTTACAATTGCCTCTTTTATTTGGAGATTGAAAATAGAAAGCAAAGATAATATTTAAGGAATGGCTCAAATAAATGATTTTTCTCTATTTTAGAATATTGCCATTCGAGTTAATCAATTACTGCTTAGAATAGTGTTTTGAAAAATTTTAAAGGCGAAAAATAGAAGTTATACTTGATTTTATCAAATAAAGGGTTACCAAATTATAATAACACAAATCTGTATGAATATATTTAAATTTATTGTCGTAATCATAGCTATAATTCTTTTTGTAGGAATATTTATTGAAAAATACTCTGATCTATCTGTCAAATTATCCCTAATAATAAGCTCAATAATTATAATATATACTTCATTTAAAAAAAAAATAGGGGTTCTGAAAATACCCATCCTTAACCCTGCCGTTTAGGTCCCGATCACTATCGTGGATGTAATCCTGAACCTTTATCATAGGATTTTCAATCCGTCAGGAATTGTTATTTTATTTAAAGCTGAAAGAATATCAAGTTCCGCAATCCGGTACGCACGAGGCCCTAATGTAAAGTGAAACCGATTATTCTCGGGCAATCAATCAAATTTTACAACCAAACCAATAAAACCATGGGAGGACTAAAATACTACGAACGGACGAAGCTGCTTATTGAGCTGATCGAAAAGGAGAGGACTGGGTGTCCGAGAGATTTGGCAAATAGGCCTGGGCTAAAGGAGCGAATGGTCTAAATTTGCTAGATGATTTGGGTTTGATGGATAAAAATGAGATTTGTAGCTCGAAGGAAAAAAGATCTTACATTTTTTCAATAAAACTTGATTGACTGCAAGGAAATTGCAGTGACTTGCCATTATGTTTAGGTATTATAAAATAAATTTCTAGCTTTAAACAACAAAAACATGAACGAATTAACAATTGAAAGAATGGAGATGGTGAGTGGGGGTAAATGCTCTATGGAGGACATGATGGGTTACGCATTTCTTACATCATATTACGCCGGAAGTAGCCCAACGCTTTCGGTGTTTTACGGAGCAAAATTAATGTCATGCATGGCTCAGATGTAATTGGAAAGTGGATAAGCTGTCTGAATATTGAAAGATAGTTTATTCACTTTCTTTAAATGTTGACCAAGTTTTTTTTGATGATTTCTAAATTTATGTAAATATGAAAAAACTCATCTTATATATTCTAATTTTATTTTCAATCAATTTTACCTTTGCTCAAAAGTTTGAAGGCAGATTTGTTGGAAAACTCCATCAAGAAGAAACTATTATTAATATTGATTTAGAAAATGAGGTCTATAATATTTTATTTTTGACCTCATCGGGCAAAAGTTTTATAGCTGAAAGTAAACTTGAAAATGGGAAACTTAATTTTCATATTTCTATGGAAGAAAATAGGGCTAATGAGTATACTCTCTCCAAAAGTGATTCCGGCATACACATAGAATATACTTCTGGAAGTGAAAAGATTGTTGACCATTTCGCAGATATTAATTATGGAAAGCAGAGGCAGAATGAAAATGATATTGCCCATATTGATTCTGCATTAATGGGAAAATGGATTCGTCTTGGAACATACGACTCCAATGGGAAAATTTTTGAATCAGGTACTGGCAAAAAGAAGTATTATAAAACCTTTACTGATGATGGTAGGCTTATAGAAGATCCCAGACTTTTCAGAGATAATGCCGAAAAGAATGGATTAGAATTTTCTTATACAGACATACCAAGTTTTTTTTGGGAAATAAAGTCTCCTAATATTCTCATTACTTCTTCTCCGGGTTTTGGATCATTTGAGGAAGAATATTATATACAAAATGATTCTTTGATTTTGAAAACAACAGGAGGATTTAAAACCTACTTTGTACGCAAAATTAAAGACTGATACCTAAAGTTTAGCTATTTCAAAAAGCTCGATTCAATCCAAATCGAAGCTTTTTCTATTTTTAATACTAAATTCATAATTCGAGCTGAATCAAAAACTACAAGGAACGAATTATACTCCAGATACTCAATAATGTTGACTTGCCTATTTTTTTATTATTCCAACCGATTCCTGCCGTTTAGGTCTCGATCACTATCGTGGATGTAATCCTGAACCTTTATCATAGAATTTTCAATCCGTCAGTAACTATTATTTTACTTAAATCTGAGGTTCTACCACGAATTTAATGGAAACAGGACATTAAAATAACAGCTATTTTCTGAAAAAACCATTTAAAGAGCTGTCTTCCAGTCGTATAGCTGATTCCTGAAAACTTCCTATTAATGGTTTTGGCTAATTTTAGCTATATGTACCACTAACTTAAGGGTAGAACCAAATCTGAAAGAATACCAAATCCCGCAATCCGATACGCAAGAGGCCCTGATGCAAAGTGAAAACGATTATTCTCGGGCAATCAATCAAATTTTTCAACCAAATCCATAAAACCATGGGAGGACTAAAATACTACGAACGGACGAAGCTGCTTATTGAGCTTATTGAAAAGAAGAAAACGGGGAATCCGAGGGATTTGGCGAGAAAACTACAGGTCCATGAGCGAACTGTGTAACGAATCATGGATGAGGTTAGGCTTACTCAGCCATGTGAGACTGTATATTGTAAAGAATTGAAGAATTACATTTTTTTGAAAAATAAATAACCCACTGACAAGGAATTTCAGTGACTTGAGATTATGTTTGATTAACAAATAAAATTTCTAACTTTAAAAAACAAAATTATGATTGAGTTAAGCATTTAAAAAATGGAGATGGTTAGTGGGAGATGCTCATTTGACGAGATGATGTATTATTCTTTGGGTCAAGGTTATCATCTCCACGGATTAAGTGGCAGCGGTGCTGCATATCATTTTACTGGTGTTGTGTATTATACCAATAAATTATTTGGATGTATGTAATTATTAAACAGCGGTCGAGTTACATCGACCGCTATTTTCCATAAAACATTAAATAAAACATGAAAATGAAAGTAAATTTTATTTTAATTACATCACTCTTTTTTATTTCAAATATTACTGTTTGCCTTTCTCAAAAGTCAAAGTTAGATTCTGAGATTATAGGGAGATGGGAACGTCTTTATTCTATAGATACCGAAGGGAATAAAATTAAAGATGATTTCTCTGGTAAAGGATATATTGAGACATTTACAAAAAATGGCACCTACCTAATTGATCCAAATTTTTTGAGAGATGATATGAAGCGTCATGGCATAAATGAACCTCTAGACTATTCTGCATTACCTGTTTTCAGGTGGAAAACTATAAGTGAATCTGTATTAGAAATAAATTACAATATAAGCGTAAAGCAAGTGAGATATGGCTTTTCGGGGGATACGCTTCTGATGGGAGAGCCTAATGGAGCTATTACGTACCTATTAAAAAAGGGGAGATAAATAATTTAGTTATTTGTTTAAGATATTTAATTAATTATTTATAATAAAATAAATAGATATAAATTTCATTCTAATATGTAGATATTTCTTATATAATGAGACTTTAATTTCTTGGCATGAATGTTTTTAAGACTACTATTTTTATTCCTTCAAGCCCCCTGATGCAAAATTAAAACGATTATTCTCGAGCAATCAATCAAATCCTAAAACTAAATCCATCAGACCGTCGTAGGACTAAAATACTACAAACGAACTAAGCTGCTTATTGAGCTGATCGAAAAGGAGAGGACTGGGAGTCCTACCGAACTAGCAGGAAGACTTGGTTTGACAAAACGAATATTGTACAACATCATCGATGAGATTCGGATCACTTCTCACAGAGATATGAGGTATGGTACTGAGGAAAAAAATGTCCAATTTTTTTCAAAAAAACCAGACTGTGTGCAAAGAAATTGCAGTGGCTTGATATTATGTTTAGGTATTACGAAATAAATTACTAGATTGTAATAACAAAAATATGAATGAATTAAGTAATGAACAAATCGAAATGGTAAGCGGGGCAATAACTTTCAGTTCATTATTTTTCGTAAGCTGAATAGATATTTTACAGGAAGGATTAGCATTTCTTGAATATTTAGACAGATGATTTAAGATACATTAGTGAGTATTTCTAGAGAATATTAAATTAATAATTATGAACAGCATTACTTTGAAAATCTTATTGTTCTCGATAAGTTTTGTTATTCTTTTTTTCAATCCCACTATAGCATTTATTTTTTGGTTCTGTCTAATCTTATTGTTTATTTTGTTGACAAACGCAAGGACAAGTAAAAAGCTCTTGATGGAGATAGTAGGAACCATGACAAGGCATAATCCGACTACTTTACCTATCCCCTTCAGTCACCTCGAATTTCAGATTACACCGATCGGGGATTAGGAAGCTGAATTTCAGATAAAGCAAAAAGATTCGATTCTGATAGAATCGAGGCTTGTTCTATTTAATACCAAATTCATATACCTACCTGAACCACAAACAATGAGAAACGAACTATACTCCGGATCGTCAAAAATGTCGGCTAGCTTACTTTAATTTTCATTCCGATCAATCTATTTTGAAAAAATATACCAATATTTGGTATATTTGAGCCAAAGGATAACAACATGAACAAAAACACATCGATATCTCTGGGAAATTATTTTGACCAATTCGTCCAAAATCGAATTAAGGAAGGTCGATTTAATAATGCCAGTGAAGTTATTCGAGCTGGTTTAAGATTATTGGAAGAAGAAGAAAGTAAGGTCTTAGCTTTAAAAAATGCTATTCAGGAAGGAATAGATAGTGGTATTGCGCAGGATTTTGACCCAAAAAATCACCTTCAATCTCTGAAGGCTACCAAGAAGACCAATGGCTGAATTTAAACTAACAAATAAGGTTACTGCCGATTTAGCTAATATTTGGAATTACACCTTTGATACTTGGTCAGAGAATCAAGCTGACAAATACTATGAAATGCTAATTTCTGCTTGTGGTGAAATTGCAGCTAATCCGACTCGAGGAAAGATATACGAGGATATTTCTGAAGGTTTGTTCGGAATGATGACGAATCGACATATTATTTTCTATCGGATTCTAAACGGAAGCCTTATCGAAATTACAAGAATTTTGCACGAGCGTATGGATTTAAAAATGAGAATAGAGAAATAGAATTGCTGTAAAAGACTTTTCTTGTGCCCCCGCTATTCAGGATTTGTAACCCGTTATTCAGGTCCTGATCATTATCGTGGATGTAATATTGAATCGCTATCATCGGATTTTCAATCCCCAAGATTTGATTTTTTCATTTCTCTAAGGTTGAGAAGTATTAATATCCACTGTTTAGGATAGCCTTCGCGTCCATAGTGGTAAAAAAAGCTTCCGAAAAATAGATTCCAAAATCTGGAAATGCAGAATATTCCAAAACCCAAAAGCAATTATTTCAGCAAGTCCCTCAGTATTCCTTTGCGCAACCTTTGCGTCCATGGCGGTTAAAAAAAAATAATCCAAGTATCACCTATTGGAAAAGCAATACAATGCAAGATCGGACACCCAACATCCGGCATCCCGCGCATTCCCTACACATTCCACCAATAGGTAAACTTCAGTACCAGCGACCTATTCTTCACATTGAATGGTTCGGGGAGATAGTTGTCCGTGTAAACCAAAAATAAGTAAGAGGCTGGAGCAAAGCGCCATTGAAACCGCGCATTCACATTGATGTTTTTAATCTGCTCATTGTAAAAAGGTAATATTAGCTCAATTTTTCTAATTTAGAAATCAATTCACGAACCGAAATAGCTGGTATTCTCGAAGTTTTGAAATCTTTGCGTCCATTGCGGTTAAAAAATTATCTTTTATTCCAGTTTCCAGAGAAGCAGGATAGCGAAAAACTTTTTTTCGCTAGATTCTGTATCTTTAATAAAAATCAAAGCCATGAAAATCGAACGAACAAAAAAAGAAGTAATTATCAGAATTCCTGCTACTGTTAATGTTGATGATTTGCAAGACTTGACTGATTTGATCGAATACAAGGAGATAGCCGATAGATCGAAAGCTACTCAACAAGATGTTGAAGAGTTTGTAAGCGACGTTAAAAGAGGGCGCTGGGAGAAAACTAAGTCTAAACTCGATTTATGAGAATTGTTGTTGATTCAAATATCGTATTTAGTGCGATTTTGAATAGCGACAGTAAAATTGGGAGAATTATACTTCATCCAAAATCTAGATTAAATTTTTATACTACAGATCAGCTCTTTGAAGAAATTGAAAATCATTAAGATAAAATAAAGTCGCTTTCTGGTTTCTCAGAGTATGAACTTGAAAAAATCATCAAACTTATTACTAAACGAATCCGGTTTATCAACATCAGGCTGGTTCCAAGTGAAATTTATAAAAAAGCCGAGAATCTTACCCGGGATATTGATATTGACGATACAGAATTCGTTGCTCTTGCCGAACATGCAAAAGTCAAACTTTGGTCAGGAGACAAAAAGCTTATTCAGGGATTGAAACAGAAAAACTGGAACAATGGAATCTCGACGGAGGAGTTATTCAACTTAATTATCAAAAATAAAAAGTTTATATAACAGAAAAATAAATCTATCGAGCCTTCCCAATTCTTTTCTGAGTGAGTAAAAACCATTTCGTTTCAGCAAAAATAAAACAGTCCAGCTTCCGGCGAACCAGAATAACAAACAATCTCCTGATCTCTATTCTCTCATTCTCTTTTCTCCCAATCCCTCCTACACATTCCACCAATACGTAAACTTCAGCACCAGCGAACGATTCTTTACATTGAAAGGAGCAGGCAGGTAATTGTCAGTATAGACCAAAAACAAATCAGAAGCAGGAGCAAAGCGCCATTGAAACCGCGCATTGACATTGATGTTTTTGATCTGCTCATTGTATTGGACAAAGGTTGTGAGGAAAAGCGTATTCGTCATTGTCACGTCGATTCTCGGACCTACCAGCCAAAACCGTGTCGTCCCCCAAGGTTCCCGTAATTCGATCTGATTGTAGTTTGCCGCCATCGCAATCGCTACATATGGCTGAAAGCGATAGCCCAAATCTGCAGTGACATTATATCGCATACCATCTTCGTAATATCCACCCATTCGGGTACTGAAAGCATAGGTTAAGACGCTTTGCGGTTTTGAGGTGTATTCTGTGCCCCAGGCAAACCATTCGTGCTCGGAACCTGTTTGAAGTTGCTCTCCACCAAGGTTTGTCGGGTCAAATGGTCGCTGTAATTTTACAAAGTCATGAGCCGTCCAAAGCATAAAGCGGCTTTGACTTCGCCAGCGAATATTATATGCCAAGAAAGTAGTATTATCTGTTTTGACTCCGTTTTTGTTCCAAAAGAACGTGCTTCCAAATTGTGGCCCGTGACTTAGGATTTTAGCACTATTGGGAAAAAAGAGATAGCCTCCGCTAGGGTTAATTTTGTAATATCCGCGCCGAGGAACATATCCTACTTCGGCCGTATAGCTCTCAGATACATATTCATGCTGCCATTCCCAAGTAAGGTTGCCACTCGCATATTTCAAGTTAGCTGCATGTACAAAACCGTTTCCTGAATTATCCGCAGCAAAACTTTGTAGCACCATCGCCTTTCCCGTCCAGAGATTATTACTGGAGGCGAGGTTGTACTCCAATCCGGCATTTCGATTGAATTCAGAATAAACCGGTTTGCCTTCTTCTGTCGCATCTGGATTATATCTGAGTGATTGCTTGTTGACAAAAATCGCCCCGATATTGGATCTTGCTCCTACTTGTCGCTGTAAAGACATGACTGTGAAGTTTTGGGAGGGTAACGCATTTTCTTCTACTTCCGCGGTTTGCATGGTCATGGCGCCGATTCGCCAGTCTTTGTTGATTCGCCCACTTACTCTTGCGCCATACTGGATTGGGACGTTTAGCCCAATTCTTCTGGAGAAAAAAGGCCTAATCGTCGAATAGCCGAAATTGGCAAAGAGGTCGCCATTTTCCAGAAAAAACTGCCTTCGTTCCGGAAAGAACAGTTCGAAGCGATCCAAGTTGGTCACCTGTCTGTCCACTTCAACTTGGGAGAAATCAGGGTTGACGGTTAGATCTAAACTTAAAGAAGAAGTCAAACCGATTTTTACATCCATTCCGATTTCTCGGCGATAGACATTATCCCCATCATTCTCAAAGTTTTTGGCTACGCCTCCCAGCACATAAGGAATGACGGAGACATTCGCCCCAGTAGCTGGAGGTGGATTGTCCCAAGCTAGAATTCCCGTATAGGCGAGTGACGCCGATGGGAATTGGCGGGGAACTGGGGCCCAACCTGATTTTTCGGTGGTCTTCAGATCCAGTCGGGAGAAGTTGATTCCCCATTCGGTAATCCCTTTTTTATAGCGAATTGATTTGAATGGAATTGCCGCTTCGAAGATCCATTTGTCGTCGTAGTTGGTGACTTTCGAAGTCCATTTATTATCCCAACTCAGATCCACACTGCCACCATTGGACATGATGCCATCCCACTGGGCACCAGCTGCATTTGCTCCAAAAGAAAATCCATTAGTCTGGTCGTCAAAGGGGTCCATGAAGAGCAGAAAGTTGTCGTTTTTTCCAAAGGAGAAATCTCGTCTGAGCGACTCCACCATATAAGGACCTTCCATCGCATGATGATTAATCACAATCAGGTAGAGGTTTTCAGCATCATAACTCATCCGTACATCTGTCTGAACCCGTGCGAAACTGGTATCCATCGGCGTAATCATATAGAATTCCGTAGCCACAGCAGCATCCAACCAAGTTTTTTCGTCCAAAGCCCCATCGATGATAATCTCAGAACTTGCCTTCTTGATATTCAGGCGGTAATCCGCATTGATCTTCTGTGAAAAGGTATTCCAAGAGATGAAAAAAGCACTAAGAAAAAGGCTGAGTTGGGTTTTTGTCATTTATGCTAAAGTTATGTTGCTTCTCCAGAAGCAGCATTCAATCAATTTTAATTATAAGTAAAGCTTTATGGAAAGCTACACAGCGATTCGGTCTTCCTTCTTCGAAACTTCCCACTTCCAACCTCCAAACTTTCAACTTCTACTGCCTCAATCGATAGCTCATCGTCAGGTTGATCTGCCGTCGGATATACTGTGAGTCACCTTCGGTAAAGAAGTTTTCACCTTCGATGATGTAGCGGTTTCTGCGAGAATTGAAAATGTCATTGGCAGTCAAGATCAGGTTGCCTCGCTCTCCGAGAATTCGCTTACTAGCCGATAGATCCATAAAGAAAATCCCCTTTCGTACGCCCTGAGCAGTTTTTTGGCGTGCATCATAGTTTGCCCGAACTTGGATATCCATGCCGTTTCCCAGTGTGAATCGAGAAGTCTGTCTCAAAAGCCAACTATAAGTTTTTGCGCGGAAATTCGACTCTATATTACTACCGTCAATATTCGCATGGAAGAAATTTAGATTCAAATCCAGTTTCCACCACTCATTGATTTTGTAATCAGAGCTGAATTCCACCCCGAAAGACTTTTCACCTGTCAGATTAAAAGGTGCCGTCACCGAGAATCCATTATCGTTGACAGTTCGGATACGCTCGATTTTATCGGTTGTATTTCGGAAATAGACGGTGGAGAATAGCGTCCCTTTACCGAAGTATTTGATATGTCCCAGTTCAAAAGCATCGGTGAATTCCGGATCGAGATCTGGACTTCCACTGAAGAAATTTCGCTGATCGGAGAAGGTCACGTAGGGACTCAGATCGTTGTAAACCGGTCTTCTGACCCGTCTGCTATAGCTGAGTTGGAATGCATTTTCGCTTGAGATATTGTAAGTCAAATGTGCACTGGGAAACAGGTTGGTGTAGTTTCTGGGATTGCGTTCGTTGGTCTCTACCAAGATGGTTTCTACATCAGTATGCTCTACACGGACTCCGGCTTGATAGCTCCAATCGCCAGATTTATTACCCCAGATCCCGTAAGCTGCGAGGATATTTTCATTGTATAGAAATATATTATCCAATCCCGGCAGGGGAATAAGTTCACCACTTTCATTTGCCTCTGATACGACAAAATCATTTTCCATATTCCGAAAACTGGTCCTCAATCCCGTTTCAAATTTTCCATCGGTAGAAAAAGGCTTCACATAATCCAGTTGAATCAAATACTGATTTTCGTACTCGTCATTTAGGGAAGTTTGCAGCAAATCTGAATTTGGAAGCGATAGCCCGGTAGGCGAGAAGGCAGATTCGGTAAACTTCTGATCCGATCGCTCCCAGTAATTCAGGTAAGTGAAAGCGGTGGTGAGTTCGTGGCCTTTCTGGTCAAAGCTGCGCTTGTAGCTCACAATTACCTCCGAGTTGGGTTCTGCCTCCGTCTCATCCTGCTGACGAAGAGAATAACCAAGGTAGTTGTCAAAGCTGTTTAAGTAATCTTCATAGCGAATGTCAGTGATCCGTCGTGCATCGCTTCGTCTCCAGAGGTAGGAAGCGGTCAAGATGCTTTTCTCATTGAAGTAATAATCAAGCCCTCCACGGATAGTATTATTGAAGCTTTTGACTATTCCCGAATTAGTTTGACTCAGAATTGAAGTCGATCCATCGGCATTATATACTTCCTGATAGAGTTCGGCCACGTTGGGAAGATGTCTTCTTGCGAGACTGTAATTAATAAACCAGTTGATCCGATTCTTGCGGTAATTGAGATTGGTGGAGAAGCCAAGGTTCAGTGGTGTACCGGTGATGACTTCCAACGAGCCGTTAAAGCCTTGATTGTCATCTTTTTTGAGAATAATATTGATGACGCCTGCCATTCCTTCTGCCTCATAGCGTGCAGAGGGATTGGTGATGATTTCTACCCGATCCACCATATTTGCCTGAAGCTGTCGTAAGCCGGCACCGCCCTTGAAACTGACCAAGCCGGAAGGTTTGCCGTCGATCAGAATTCGCACATTGCTGGATCCTCTGAGGCGAATATTCCCATCAGGATCAACCGCCACAGACGGCAGATTCATCAGGATATCCGAGGCTGTTCCGCCAGCATTTGCCAGATCTTTACCTACGTTGAAGATTCGCTTGTCCAGCGAAAGCTCCATGAAGGTTTTTTCGCCCTGTACGGTCACCTCGTTTAGCTCAGAAGCTATTGATTCGATTAGAATTTCACCTAGGTTGACATTTGGCTGCTGCGCAGAAAGTGAGAAATTTTCTGTTTTCTTGGACTCAAATCCCATAAACTCGATCAATCCATAATAGGTACCGAAGGCCATTTGCAATTCGAATTCTCCTTTTTCGCCGGAGACTGCTCCATCAATCAGGGAGTCTTGCAGGGAGTAGATCGCAATACTGCCAAAAGGAATGGGTTCTTTACTGACTTTGTCGAGGAGTTTACCACTGATTTTACCGGGTTTTTGATTTTGCTGTGCAAAGCCAAATGGATGGATTAGGAGAAAAAGCCCTGAAAGAATAAGGAATCGAAATATCGAAAATTTGGCAAAATTTTTCATGCCATAGTGAATAGGTTTAATGCAGGGATAAAATAGTTGAGTCACAACTAGATTATTTGCCTAAAGCTAAACTTTGCAAAATAATAATCTGTCAGGAAAGTGATCAGCGGTGAAGGAATAGGATAGGAGTTATCTGGTGGAGGAAAAGAAATGATCCGTTTAGAAAAGTGAATAAGCTATTTCTCTACGCGGATTTTCCCAGTCAAGAATCCGAATTTGAATCCTACTGTGAGAGTTGGTGCTAGTGCCCAACCAAGACTTCGATACTTATCTTCCAGAATAGGAGAAGGGCCATCTCCACCAATAGCCCCTCCTTCTAAAATATTGACCCCGTTTTGATTCACCCGAAAGCCCAATCCAATGTATTTATCAAATAGCACTCGCTTTCCTATAAATTTTTGCGAACCGATTTTTGCCATGGCGCCGGTGGAGAAATAGTGAATGTTTGAGCGATCATAGCTAAAATTATTTTCTCCATTGAAAAAGAAATCATTTTATCGGTTAAAATCTTTAGCTAAAACGAAAGCTTCAGCCGCTAAATAGCTCCTTGATAAGTACCATTTGACTTCGCTCCGAAATCGGATAAATGAAAAATCTGAATTTTGATCCCTTCCGGCATTTGCTCCAAAAACACCCGAGTTCAAGCCAATTTCGCCCTGCCAACTCAAACTGTCACTCAAGAAATATTCGACGCCTCCTTGGAATACTACCGTTTCTAGTTCCGCAAGAGCCATCGGTGAATACTTAATCAATAACCGATTGTCGAGACCTTGATTTTTTTGAGCACTCACCAGGTCTGGAATATCCAAAAAGAAAAGGATGAAAAGGGTTCTGGTTAGTTGATTCGAGCTCATTTGATTGGTTTTTGGCTAATCTTATTTTCCTGTTAGAATCCCGACCTTAATTCCTATTGTAAATTGAGGGACTGAATCCCATCCCTCAAAGTCATAGCGACTACTTCCAAAAAAGTTTTTTTCGAAATACTCACTGCTCTGAAAGGCTGAAAGTTCAATCACGTCGACTTCCCGATACCTGCCCCGAAACCCAAATCCTACAAACGAATCGAGCAAGATATTATTGGAGATATAGGCCTGATGCCCAAACTTCAAACCGGTACCAAATACTTGAAAATTAATTCTAGCAGCATTATACCAAGTTGCGATATCAAATGCCGAATAGGAATCTTCAGATCTAATGAAATCCTTCTGGATAAAGAATAATTCAAGTCCCACGTAAAACTTTTTAGTGTGAAATTTCAATTCATTTTTGCTTCTCCATAACGAGAAATCTTCGTTTTTGCCACGCCCGGATGGGATTCCAAAAACACCTCCGTTGAATCCAATTTCAGATTGAATGCTGAATTTGGGACTGAAAAAATATTCTATACCCCCTTGAATCACGATAGTCTCGGGTTCGAGAAATGATAAAGGGGAGATTTTGACCAGCAAAGCTTTGTCTAATTCAGCTCGCTGCTGGGTAAGTCCAGGAAAGAAAATTCCTATTAAAAAAGATGTTAGGAAAGAAAATCGGAGCAGGTAAACAAATCCCATAGTCTAATATAACTAGTTATGTATTTGGTTATATTATCCATGAATAAAATAAATCTTACTTTTTCTTGAAAAGGCTGCTGATCATCCTTGTGATGTAATCGAGTTGTTCGATCGGCCCGAGCAATGAGCCATGTATCATTTCCAAACTATCCAATCCGCTTGCTTTAGGTTGGTTGGGATAGATAAGAATGAAGCTATGATTTCTCAAAAAGGTATTTATCAAATCGGGCAGACGCTCCATTTTGGAATGGTAAGATTCCCCGCCTTTTCGGCTGAGTACCATGACCAGATTGTCGTCTGGCTTTAGGATAATATTTAGATTCCCCAATTCTCCCCAGTCCGGAAACTCCCGAAACTCCAGTCGGATAGGGTGATCTTTAAGTATGCCAAGGATGTAAGTCTGGGTACTTTCAGAAAGGTAGAAGATCATTCGAGCTCCGGTATTTCGTGCGATATTCCAGACTTTCACCAGCCAGAAAGGAAAGCCCAACTCAAACTCTGCTCTTGGAGGAATAAAGACCAAATGTCGCCTATGCGTCTCAAAGGGTTGATTTGGCTTGTAAATAAAAGTGGTCGTATTGCTTTTGCTGAGTAATCCTTCGGTGAGATTTCCTAGAAAACTATCGGTCATCCCCTGTTTCTCATGAAGTCCAAGGATTAGATCTGTAATCTTATTTTCTCGAATCACGCTTGATATGCCATGTTCGATATTTGTGTCATAGCGAAGCAATTCATAGAGAAAGTGATCCGTCGAAGCAGCAGTTTCAGAGGCTTTATTCAGAGTTTTTTGAGCTTTCATTTCCGCTCCCGAATCTTGCAATTCTGGATTGATGATGCTCAACGCATACATACTCGCTTTCTTTTTGGGCGATTGGAGCAGGATGCTGAGATTGATCAATTGATCCGAGGTCTCCTGATTGCGGACAGGGATCAAGATTCGCTCTGGGATCTCCGAATTTGTTCCCTGATCGAGTGTTGATTCAGCCAAAGCGATATTTTTTAGCACCTCGCTGAGCTTCGAGCGAAGCTATCGTGCATGTCACGAGAATCATCACGATGGTTCCGTTCAAGATAGTTTCCGAGAGCAATCGAATCGGTTCGCCCAATTCGTCTGTTCCCAAAATCGTATTGAAGCCAATCAACACCGCCGCTAGTGTAGCAGCTGCTTGGGCGTTGCTCAATCCGAAGATGATTCTCCGCTCGTCAATCGAAAAGTTGAAGGATTTCTGCGTGGCATATGCCGCCAACCATTTGGCTAGTATAGCAATTCCCGTCATTACAAATGCTACCCAGATCGTCTCCCATCCATTGATGAAAATCCGGAAATCTACCAACATCCCTACTCCGATTAGGAAGAAGGGAATAAAGATCGTATTGCCCACAAACTCCACCCGATTCATCAGCGGAGAAGTATGAGGGATCAGAGAATTGATCGCCAATCCTACCAAGAATGCGCCGATTATGGCTTCTACGCCTGCTAGCTCGGCCATGGCTGCACCCAAGAATACCAAGACCAATACAAAGATAAATTGGGAGGAATTGTCGGTGTATTTCTTAAAAAACCAACGACCCAATCGTGGGAAAATAAACACAACTATTGCTGTAAAAACTGCCAAGGACGAGATCAGCTTGATCCAAAAGGTTAGATTCACCTCTCCCTTGGTGGTGCCGATAATGATGGCTAGAACCAAAAGTGCAAGCGTGTCTGTGATCAAAGTGCCTCCCACGGTGATATTTACCGCCCGATTTTTTGCAATACCCAGCTTAGAGATCAGCGGATAGGCGATCAGCGTGTGCGAGGCAAACATACTTGCCAGCAAAACGGAAGAAATCATAGTCATTTCCAGCAAATACAGACCCGCCAAAATCCCAAGGAACATCGGAATCAGGAAGGTAAACATTCCGAACACCAGACTTTTTTTACTATTCTTTTTGAAGTCCTGCAAGTCAATTTCCAATCCTGCCAAAAACATGATATAGAGTAAGCCGGCTGTGCCCGAAAGGATAATCCCACTGTCTCGCTCGATAAGGCCAAGACCATTTGGACCAACTATCGCTCCAGCAATGATCAAACCTAAAAGTGGAGGGATTTTTAATCGGTTTAGGAAAATAGGGGCAAGTAGAATGATAACCAGAATCAACAGGAATTTGACCACCGGATTGGAAATCGGGAGATCAAAACTTATCAATTCAAATAGGAAGATCATCTGCTAGCTTGATTAAGAAATTTCCACACTAACCAAGTACACCGTATAAGCTACGTACACAGTGAGCAAGATCAGCGATTGCCGTCTTTCCAGCTGGTATTTTTTGCCAATACACATTGCCAAAAACAGAAATGCAGTTCCGCCAAGAAGCATGTAAATATCTGTATTGAAAGAATCATTGTAATTGAGTGGTCGTATAAAACCGCTGATGCCTACTATAAGCAGAAGGTTGAAAATATTTGATCCGACAATATTTCCAATGGCAATATCTGCATTCTTTCTTATCGCAGCCACAATGGAAGTCGCCAACTCAGGCAATGAAGTACCAGCTGCTACGATGGTCAGGCCAATGATTTTTTCACTTACACCCAGTGACTGGGCCATCGCTACCGCATTATCCACTACCAGTTTGCCACCACCAACCAATCCAGCTAGACCAATTCCTATTAAAAACCAGATCTTTAGGTTTGAATAATCTTTGTTTTCTACGATCTCAGCATTGGGGTCTGACTTGAGCTGTGTAGCTACATAATATAAGAATCCAAGAAAAAATGCGAGCAAAATCGCCGCGTCTAAACGTGAGATTTCCTTGGCTTCGGATAAGAAATAGTTGTTTGCAAAGAGCAATAAACCAACTGCTGCCAAAAAAGAAAAGGGGATTTCTTTCCATACGGTGCTCGATTGGACTACTAAAGGTGTGATTATTCCTGCGATACCGAGAATTATAAAAAGGTTGAAGTTATTAGAGCCAATGATATTGCCATACACGATGTCTGGGAAATTTCCCTGAGCAGCGACGGCATTGACCACCAACTCAGGTGCAGAGGTGCCAAAGGCAACTATTGTCAAACCGATGGCCAAATCGGAGACATTATACTTTTTGGCTAATACGGAAGCTCCGTCAACCAGCCAATCTGCACCTTTTACTAAAAGGGCTAATCCAATAAGTAATAAAACGATCTGAAGAGTCATTGACTTTAATAATTTGGGATTAAAATTAGACTGAAAAAAACATTCATTTTTTAAGGTATTGATAATTATTTTTTCTGAAAACTAATTGGGCTTTCAAGTATAAAGTTGAGGTGTCACTATATTTTTGAGAACTGTTTACTTTCGCAGCCTATAATCACTTTATTTTTATGAAAAAGCGCCTCTTTTTTTGCTTAGTAGTAGTGCTGATAGTCAATTAAATAAGTCTCTCACAGATGATTATACCTGAGCGTATCAAGGAAAAAATGACTTACTCTGTTTTAGATTTTGCACCATGGACAGGGGTAACATATAAGTGATCCGGTGATGACCTATGACCCTCCCTTGACTTATAAAATCGCAATTGACATCTGTGGCACGTTCAAAGACTCCACGAAAATGTATGAGTCAGTCACTGAAATAGCTCGGACCTACAATCTCTTTATCGCCAATGGGGTGCCTGCAGACAAGATTAAAATTGCGGCGATCGTATACGAGGATATACCCAGAGCAGTACTAAGTGATGCAGCTTTTTATGATGAATATGGAATCGATAACCTGAATATTTTGGCTCTCCATGAGTTGAAAAAAGTGGGAGTGGAGTTCTATTTATGTGGACAAAGCATGGCTTTCCTTCAGCTTGCTCAGGAAGATATTACCCCAGAAGTGAAAGTTGCTATTTCTGCAAAAACTACCTTTGTAGCTTTGGATCAAATGGGCTACACATATATGGATGTGAGTGGCAATTAGGAAAGAATCGAGATTTTAGAGCCAAGAATCAAGGGCCCAGAACTAAGACCCAATAATTATGATTAGAAATCAATTGCGAGCGGATGGAAACAAAATTCTAGCGGCAGAATCTTATAATTACAAGAAAACAAATTGATGTTCAGCAGAAAGAGCTAGGGAAATATTTACAAAAAAAAGCTAATAGAATTATACTTTCGATCTTATATTTCCAGTACTCCCTGCTACTTAGAAGGGGAGAAAGGGTTTATTTTTCGGTTTTGATACCCATGATAGGCTACAGCAATCAAGATAATGCCAGCACCGGTAAGAGCTGCTGTTTTAATATCTGGATAACTATTCCAATGTCTGACTGCTATTGCCACTAATGCCCAGATACCCACAATTGAAAACTCTCTTAGGTTACGGGTCCAAATCATAAACAAATTAATCAGGGTAGCTACGCTTATCATAATGATGACCCATGTGAACTCACTAAATGGTCCCATCAATTCAATTTTCGTAAGATAAGCCGAGACGTTTGTAATAGTAGCTACGGCAATCCAACCACTATAAATAGCAATAGGCCACCAAACCCCGAAAATGATCTTAGCTGGAGCATCCCATCTTTCCATATTTAGGTTGAGGATCAAAATAATCAGAGTAGTCATGATCATAAACATGACAATGACGCTAGAGCCAGTATGATTCATCAGCCAAAACCAAAGCCACGCACTGTTAAGAATATTAGTTATGATCAGATAGGGGCCTATCTGAGAAAGAAAACTTGAGTCTTTATCAGGACTAAATGCTCTCCTGATAAAAAAAATAGCTTGCGCAGCTAATGCTAAATAAATAATCCCCCAAATCGAAAAAGCATAACTAGCTGGAGTGAAAAGGGTTTGATATTCATTGCTTAGCGAGCTTACAGTATTTCCATTGATACCATTGACATTAATCCAGTAATTCCAAAATATCACTGCTATCAAAACGATGGCATTGAGAATTGCATAAATTTTATGCGATTTTTTCATTCTTTTGATCAACAAGTGGTTTCAAATTTTGAAGTAAGGTCGGAATTAATTCGCTGACAGTAGGATGCGTCTGTACTGAATTCATCAAAGTTTTATAACTCATTTCACCATAGATAGCTGTGATGAATGTGCTGATTATTTCATCTCCACCTGTTCCAAATACACAGGCTCCTATAATCTTCTCTGATTCAGCATCCACCAGAACCTCCATTTTTCCATTAGTTTCCCCTTTTTCTTTGGCACGAGAGATATCTGACATAGCCATCTGAGCATACAAGACTTTCTTTCCACTCTCTTTTGCTTGATTTTTTGTCATCCCTGCCCGACCTAATGGAGGATCTATGTAAATGGCGTAATTGAGTGTCCGATGAGCTAAGGTCTTGGTTCCATCTCCCAATAATTGGTTCTTGACGATTTCAAAATCATCATAAGAAGTATGTGTAAAAGCTCCTTGCCCATTGCAATCGCCTAAAGCAAAAATCCCTGGTACATTAGTTTCTAATCTCGAATTCACCTTAATGTAACCTTTCTCATCTACCTCCAAATCAGCATGTTCAGGACAGATCAGATCAGCGTTTGATTTTCTCCCGGTGGCCAGAAGTAGATGCGTTCCAGAAACTGATTGTGGGTTTAGTTCATCACCGAATGTAATTTTGATTTTACCTGACTTTTCCTGTTTTACCTTTACTTTCTTTGCGGAGCAGTAGACTTCTATTCCCTCTTTCTCTAAAATTTTTTGTACCAAAGATGAAGTGTCTTCATCCTCTCTTGAAATCAAAAAATCTCCAATTTCTATTACAGTAACCTTAGAACCAAATCGGTGAAAGATCTGTGAAAACTCCAAACTAATATAGCCACCTCCCAGAATAATCAATTCTTCGGGGACTTTTTCAAGTTTCAGAATGGATTCATTGGTAAGGTAATCCACAGATTCAAATTCCTCTGGGACCACAGGCCTGGCACCCACATTTATGAAAATCTTTTCAGCTTGAATAATTCTTGCACCTATTTTGATTTTTTTCGTATCGACGAATTCTGCGTTGCCTTTGATACAGGTAATTTGTTCATGATCACCCAGCGATTTCGCTATACCATTCCTAGATTTCTTGACCAGATTATCCTTCCTGTTTTTAACGGCTTTTAAATTTATTGTGGGCGAATTGAGGATTTCGATTCCCAACTCAGACGCATTCTGGATTTCCCACATCCGCCTGGCACTAGCCACATACATCTTGGTTGGCGTGCAGCCAGTATTTACGCAAGTACCTCCAAAATCTCCTTTTTCGATGATTGCCACTTTCCATTTTTCGTTGGCTAGCGCAAAAGCAAGGGGTGTTCCTGCTTGACCGGAGCCTATGATTATTGCGTCAAAAATTTCTATTTCTGTCATAGTCTGAAGTTCAAAAAACGTGATTACAAAGTTTTTTTCTTCTTAAAGTCTCAATAATAAAGCCTATCTCAGAGCAGAAGGATTATTTTGACAACAAATGAGAGTATTTTACCCAGCTAGAATTGATAGGATATGTTTGGGAATGAAAATACGTTCGAATACTAGATAAAAAGAAAATCATCACTACAATAGAATCATACTGAAGTCACAATAAGAAATAATTTTAGGCATTTGCAAGGGAATGAATCTTGGTCTAGTCCTTTAATGTATTGATTTGCTTAGCCAAGGTCAGCGAATATGTGAATTGGATTTGGTATTGAATTGGGGAACATTTTTAACTTTAAGCCGGAACACTTTGCTGATTTCAAGAATGCGAGTATTCAGCTTTTATATGACTTGATACTGAAATCGGAAGCGACACAAAAAAGTCTGATGAATCTCGATGGGATAAATCGGTCTGAGATTAATTAGTCCTAAAGCGACAAAAATCATGAAATCGCCTTTCTAAAAAAGATAAAAACTTGAGAATTGCCTTTCAGACGTACTCTTTCGACAATTGGTATAAAAGATCAGAATTCTAAATCGGTCATCTGCGATAGCGATGAGGGCCAAGTCAAATCACCGCTCCTATCGCAGGTGTACTAACTATGAGCTTTTCGATCGAACCTATTTCCTTTGTGCAATTCAGCAAAACCTCAATGTCTTTGGCGGTTTGATAGCATAAAAAAATCCCCCGATTCTCACCGAGGGATTTTTGATTTTTCAGGCCTGCCTGCCTGAGGCGGGTTTCTGAATTTAGACTTCTCAATTCTAGAAAGCTGTCTTTTCCAGATGGTACTCCAAATCGAGCTTATTTACTCCTTTAATCAAGCCAATATTTTCGTTGTCGTATTGGATCAAGACTTCTAGCCCTTTCAATCATTTCAAGGCAAGATAACATCCGATTTTTTGGGATTCAAAAAGATATTTTCTATTATTAAACTTATTAATTATTTATTAACCTAATCTATTTTTATGAAAAACAATTCCCCCCCCCCAAGTACAAAAATCTAGGTAGATTTATTTCCCTAAGGCAATTTGCCCTTTTATTGGGGTTTTGCTTAGTTATTTCATCTTGTGTTGAAGATCAAAATTTAACAGGTTCAATTCCTAACTTAGCGCAAGACACTATCCTGAGGAATTTCACCTCCGTCCAAAAAGACGGATTTTTAAAAAAGTATAAAGAAAAAACCATTGCTCCATCGATAGCCAATCGAGAAGCAAGTGAAGAAAAGGATTATTTGGCTAGAGCGAATTGGGATCTTGCCTATCGCTATGAAGATAAGCGAAAGGGCGAGGTGACCTATACGGTTCCAATTATTTCCAAAGGTGTTGAGGAATTCAGTAATTTGGTCATCGTCCAAAATGGAGAAAAAGTCATTTCATACATTCTGAATTACATTCCTGATGAGGAATGGATCAAAAATAAGCCTCGAAGAAGAGGGTTTGGTACTTTTACAGGAACACTTCAGCTACTTGATAGCAACGGTAAATTATTTGCTAAATCAGAATATAAAAACGGGAAGGTAAAAAAGAATTCAAGCATAAATTCTAGGATAGCAGAATGTGAGACCTTCTTTGCGGTATCCTATGTTGAGGGCTGCGGCGGTGGAATTTGTCATATTTCAGAAATAACATGGACAGAATACGAAGTTTGTAATAATGATGATCAAGGTGGAGGGGGCTCAGGATCTGGTGGTAGTACACCTCCTGGTGGAATAGGCAATGGCGGAGGTCCACGACCAACCAGTCCAGCAGATTTAGGAAATCCGGGGGTATTAGATCCGGAAGATATTGCCTATTGGTTGAGGCCTTTAAAGGTTGGGGATGATATAAAAAATCCTTATGATGGAATGAAAGCCGTCGCTACTGATGGCACGATATATACTTATGATGCGCAAATCAATGGTTGGTTATTACCTGAAGTCGTCATACTTGAAGATGCTGGAGGTATTCCAAATTTTTTCAATTGGATAGATTTAGATGGCGGAATAATTTCTGCGGTAGCATTTACATTGGTAAGAGGAGCAACAGAAAGAACACCGGTAGGACAGGTTGTTGTGGGTACTGTTTTATTTCATTTGTGGCTTTATAGTATTTATGAGGTGAGTCAGATAGATAAAGCAGTCCCTTTGAGTGTTTGTATTCAGAAGTTTGTAACCTGTCAAGGGTTAAAAGGCTTAAGACCATGGATGAATTGCGATGATTGCCTTCAAAATTGTCGAGTTCAAGGAAATTGGAATGACACTTGGTGTCCATTATAGTATTTAAAAATAGTTTATGGTAGGATTTATTATTGAAATTGAACAAAGAATAATTCAGGTAGCAGCTGATACAATTCACGTAATTTTCTCCTTAGTCAAAACCAAAGAAAGAAAAGAAATTTTCATGGATATTCGAGGCTCCAATTGGTTGCATGAGGAGTATTTGAATTGGGGTTCATGGAAATTGGAGATAGGTGATAAACTCCGCATTTCGGTAGTTGATGTCAAATCGATTACAAAGCCAACAATAAAGGAAATCAAAGCTACTTCAGAGGAGAAATTAAAAGAGGAAATGGCTATCTATCTTTCTTTGAAACAAGAACTAGAAAAAGCAAAGCTGTTATGAATGATAAAATCTTAGGTTTTAAGCTGGAAGAAAGTGGAAGGTCAATATTTGCTGGATTTAATGAATGTTCAATGACCTTAATTTTCACTAAAAACCCCGAAGAAAGAGAAAGAGATCTAGAGGTAAGTTTGTCGGGATTAAATCTTGAGTCAGATGAATCTGCAGAATGGATTAACAAGGAAATAAAGGTTGGAGAAGAGTTTATCGTCCAGGTAAAGGAAAGTGTCCCAATAAGCCCTTACAGAGTCAAAGAAAAACCGGTGCCTTATCAAGAAATTTTGGAAAAAATGAGCGAGGAGGAAAAGCTAGAAATGAAATTAAGGCAATTCAAGTACCTTGAAAAAAAACTAAAATTCAAAGGCCTTATTTAAACCAAAAATAATCCCGCAACACCGCGGGATTATTCCTTTTTTAGACTTCTGATTTCTCAATCTGACTTTAGAATGCCGTCTTTTCCAGATGGGCATCCAAGTCTAGCTTATTGATTCCTTTGCTCAGCCAGTCAGGAGCAGCTTCGCCTTTCAGGTGATGATTAAAGAACTCCATCATTCGTACACTGTAGTCCTTTCGGTTTTCCAGTTTGCTCAATCCGTGATTCTCGCCTTTGTATTGCATCAGCACCACTGGCTTTTTCAATCTTCTTAAAGCCGAATAGTACTCGATTCCTTGAGTGAAATCCACTGCACCATCTTTGTCATTATGAAGCATCAACAATGGTGTATTGACATTTTTCACGTGGTAAACTGGGCTATTTCGCTCGTAAGCATCCCAGTTTTCCCAAGGGGCACCACGGAATCTACCTTGCGAAGCTTCAAAGATGGACATATTTCCACCTCCAGAATTCCAATAGATCAAATCGTACATCGAGATCATGTTCGTCAAAGGAGCTCCCGCAGCAGCAGCTTTGAACATATCCGTCTGTGTGATGAGGAAGGAAGTCTGGTAGCCACCCCATGAATGACCGTGAATTCCAATATTATCCGCATCGATTACGCCAGTTGCGATGGCTGCTTTTACCGCTGGCAGAACTGCCCATACCGCAGACATTCCCGGATCGTCGAGCTTGTATACGATATCTGGAATAAATACGGCGAAGCCATTGCTGGTGTACACATTTGGATTCCAGCCCGTACCGCTGTAGCTTGGATTGGTCCAGTTGTGACGTGTCTGCGAAAGCTTTTCGTAGTAATAAATAAGCGTTGGGTACTTCTTACCTTCCACATAGCCAGCCGGAAGGAATAATGCTCCTTGAAGTGAATCGCCTTTGTCCGTTACATAATTCACAAGTCTAGTTCCAGCAGACCAAAGGTATTTGTCGGCTTCAGGTGCATTGGCAGTGATTTGGATGGGCGCAGAAAGAGCGGCATCCGTCACATACATTTGTGGAGGCGAGTTGAAAGTCTCTTTGCTGAAGAAAAATACAGGGGCATTTTCAGCTTTCTCAAGATTACCAATGTTTGCATCTTCCCAAATTAGGGAGTTAACGCCAGGTGTTAAACCACCTTTTTTAGCTGGAGAAAGCAGTGCTACTCCGCTCTTCTTATCCCATTCGCCATACGTTCGGATATAAACCGGTTTGGTCAAATCAATTCCTTTTTCATCTGGATCCAATCCAAATCGATATTGATAGCGAACCTTATCTGCTCGACCATTCTGAGTAAGGTTAATTGCACCTGACTTACCATCAATCGGCACTTGCCAAATGTCCCAATCGTCTCGGAGCAATACATATTTGTTATCCGAACTCCAGCCCAAAGCACCAACCATTGGTTGCTTGACATTGTGATCATCTTCCACATCGACAAAAGTCACCGGGATGTTTTTCGTGATATTGGTAGATGTTCCAGTAGTGATATCATACACATAGAAGTGCCCATCTTCTCCATAAATCATCTTGGTGCCGTCGGTCGAAGGTCTGGGAATCGACGTGTAGGAAGGCAGATAAAACTTGGCAAAAAGAGTCTTTCGCTCGCCTGTTTTTAGATCCACAATGAAGTAATCGCTGTAATTCTGACCATCTAAGTTGATGTCCAGCTCATAAGCCTGATTATCCATACCCATTGCATAGCCTTGCTTTGGGAGAATACTCAGCTCCTTCATACTGCTGTCTTGCAGGGCAATGTGCTTGCCGGCAGCCACATCATACATAGACCAAAAGTTGTAGTTTTTGTCCTGATTCTCCATCACTTGCTGACGCGACTGGAGTC
>Ga0335398_10002537_pt1 | contig 28592 bp, 26 predicted proteins | sample BON03_FD_205742 | JGI IMG/M metagenome (GOLD analysis project Ga0335398, IMG submission 205742) | Freshwater microbial communities from Lake Bonney liftoff mats and glacier meltwater in Antarctica - BON-03 (spades assembly) (version 2) | ecosystem: Environmental > Aquatic > Freshwater > Ice >... | reverse complement strand
AAGCTCTAAGAGCTCTTAAACGTAAAAATGCATCTCTTTTAAACAATTTAAAAACATTCAATTAGTTGATCTGGAGAGATCTTTCAATGAATTACTTATTAACTATTGCGGAAGTCCTGTTTATAAGTATTTTAGAAATAAATTAATGAGGTTGTAAATTTAAATTCCCGATTTTTTTGTACAAGTCTAGAGTATGATCTACTCTAGACTTTATGTTTTTAACCTGAATGGTAGGTGATTCTTGTGCAAGTTACATTGATAAAATATACGGATAAAATATAAGCAATTTATTTTTTTTTATTAAAGAAGCCTTTTTTAAAGCCGTTGCCGAATATCGATTCGTTTTTTGCTTTTTGTATGGTATCTACTGGCTCAACAGTGTCTACTTGTTTTTCGACTTTTTTATCAGTTGTAAAAAAATATTCAGCAGCAATTGCATTTTTTTGATTATTAAAGTTGTTTTGATCGATAGATAATTTTAAAGAAACTTCAACTTCATTTTCATCATTTTCTAATTTTTTTAATGGACTTGATGACATATTGCAACCTCTAAGAGATCCTGCCATGAAAAATTTTGAGGTTAAAGTTCCTGGAATTCCAGTAATAAAACCACTTCCATCATTAACTCCGCCTGGAGCTAAACAGAAATTAATATAATAATCCTGCAAATCAACAGTATCATCGGTTGAATTTGAAGGATGAAGGACAAATTGAGCATGAGATGCCATACAATCTTTCATTGAACCATTAATAATAACGTTTTGGTAGTTTCCAATATCATGTGAAAATTCTTCTATACGTTGAGCTGGTATTACCAAACGATTATTGTTTAATCTATCAATTAAAGCTAAATCATAAGGTGTATGATTTGCAATTGAAGTAATTTTCAATTTTGGCATTTTTGCTACAGCTTGAGCAGGTTCAAATTTTTTATTTGATTCTCCTGAAAAACTTAATTTAAATGATCCACATAATAATAAAAATAAGAATAATTTTTTCATGATAACTTTCATAAGATGGTGTTATTGATTTGAAACAAATAGTAATGTTAACTATGTAATTATAAGCATTTACCTGATATTTGCAATTGATAATGAGTTTTAGATTGATTTTAGAAAAACATCTTTCTATGTTATATATTTAATATAAAAAATATTAAGATAGGGTAAAAAAATAAGTATTGAGAACAGACGAAAAGGATGGTTTCTATTATGGAAAATATAAAAAAAGAATTCTTATATAATTATAATAATTTGTAACTCTGTAAGTGTATTTACATCGAATAATCCATTCGATGTAGATCAAATGAAGGTCGATGTAGATGATTTGAAAACTGATATAAATCAAATCAAAACTGACATTTCTGAAATGAATTCATTGATGGTAATGTTGTTGGGCTCTGTGCAGATGATAGTTGGTTCTATGCAAATGCAAACACAAGAATTGATAGATAAGCAAGTACCATTGAAAGTTTTTATTGATGGATCTACTCAAACAGTTGTTGAAACAACTTCTTTGCAAAAAAGAGATCAACTCATCAACGTTTTACAAATTAAGGAACCATCAGGATTAGTTCCATCTAAAGGTAATAGTGCTGTGCAGTATGCAGAGATTGTTCAAAAACAGGCATCACAAAAATCTATTGAAAAAACCTGGTGGCGTAATGAAAAAATAGATGAAGTAAAATATTATGCGTTACCAAATAGATATAATAATTCTGCAAAAGATTGCTTACAGGATACAACTTATAAAAAAAAAGCATCTCATAATTCAGCTTCTCAATGGTCTCTTAGACCTCAAGTATCTCAAGTTGTAGATTTGAAAGATATACAAAAAGAACAACAAAATGAAGAGCAGAATATTGATAAAATGTATGAAGCTACTTGTAATGTTATGAATCTCTTTTGTAAATTAAACATGAGTAGAGGGTTGAGCAGACAGTTATTTCATAGGGCTATGAGAAATAAAGACAATAAAGAATCTGTGTATACTTATGAATCAATTCACAAACAATTAACCACGTATGTAACACCACAAGAAGCAATAAAACTTATGGATGGAACCGCAGATGATACAACTGTGATGAAGGTTTTAGCTATCGTATGTCCAGAAGATGCTTGTGCAGTTGAAAGTCTAAAATATTATAAGTAAAGTATACTATATTTTAATAACATAAAAAAATATGAGATAAACTATTTTTTTATGTTATTAAAATAACAAACTTATAATGGGAACTTTCTTTAAGCTATGGTAAAATTAATTATTATATGTTTTGTTGTTGTTTAATTGATTTTACCGAAAGACTTTTATATGAGAAATTTATTTATGCTTCAAAACTTTAGTTTTATATTGATGTTGTGTATGAGCTCTATTATTTTGAATGCAAGTCAAGATATTAAAGTTTATTATGATATTAATGAAAATATTGATTTGCTTGATGGTGATACAGGTAAAAAAATTGGTAATTTACAATCTGTTACAACGAATAGAGCTAATTTAAATGGTCGTCAGAAACAACGAGGTTGGGATGATCACAGATCGGCTAACGTGCCAGCGCTAATGTCAGTGCGAAATTCTCATCACGTACAACCAGGAACAGGTTTTTTATTTGCAAGCAGAAGAAAAGCACCAAGGGATAAAACACCAGTGTATCAAACACATTTTACTGGTGTTCATAGAATAATTTCTCAATCAACAACTCCACAAGAAGCTTATTGCTTAGGTGCCAAAGATAGTTTGCAAAAATATGGTGGTGAAATTATGAAGATTGCACTTGAAAATGCTGAAGAGGAATCTGAAAAAAATATTAAAACAATAAAAAAATTAAATGATTCACATAAGCATGATGAAATGTTAAATAGGCATAGTGTATTAGATTCGACATCCACACCATTTTCTCAAGGATATGGTTTAGGTTTTGCAGTAGGAATGTTGATTGGTAGTATAGTTTTTTGTGTAGAGAAGGATAAAAAATAGATATAAAAAAAGGCCACTTTAATTAAGGTGGCCTTTTTTATCGGCAAAATAATTTGAAAAAGTTACGAAATGTAATGAGGGAGTATTATCTTTATCGTTGCAATTATTTATATCAACTCCTGCATCAATAAGCATTTTAGTATAATCAATCAACCATCAGTAAATAACGGTATTTAATTGATGGTTGATTGATTTTGTTTGCGTCGCTCAATTTCATCTTTAATAGCTTGCGGATTCATTTTGTAATGTTCAAATAATTGAATTGCAGGATTTAAGCAATCTTCATCACAATGAGTACATGAATAATTGTGGGCTATATCAACATAATATTTGGCAATATGTTTATATGCCAGCCATGAAAAAAATAAATCAGCTAAAGATCTAACAGTATAATCAGATTGAAATTGAAGAATTTTATTATTAAGTTCCATAAAATTTGAAAAATTATGTGTATGAATATTATCAATGTCAGATTGAGAATGAAAGTGTTTAAGAATAGGAATGATTAAATCTGACGTAGTCACAAACAAAGTAAGTATGCCAATTATTTGCTTGAACTCGCAATTCTCTTCAATATATCCAGCTTGATATAAGAGTATAAATTCATTTAGTGCCATACATAATTCTTCGTTATCAGTTAAACTTTGATTTTCTAACTTTTTTTTATAAAGGTTGTTTATTAAATTGAGAGAAAACCCCAGGCTTTTAAACCTGGGGATGAATCGATTCAACTAGGCGGGATATGAGTAACAAAGTTGCGAATCGCCGATTTTTTTTCATTTTGAATTATTACATAAGCAAGAATTAGATCGTACTTAAAAAATCAATAAAATATTTTAAATTCCGAATCAGCGCGGAAGCCCCGGGGCTTCCGCTTCAGTACTGCTAAAGACTCATGTAAAAAATAGATATTATAAAATGAAGGTGATTGCATGTAGTCAGCAGGTAAGATTTTTTTTGATCAAAATGGCTCCAGGATATTTTATATTCATTTCATCATACCATGCTTGAGCGTACGGATATGTTGCAGCAACGAATTTGTTTTTTTTAGTTGAATATGCATCGTCTATGTAAGAGATTGCATTCTACTAATTTCGATGTAATACGTTTGTTAATAGATTATGGTGCAGATAATTTTATACAAGATAAAGAAGGTAGAAAAGCATCAAACATACTTTGTTATCAGGTGTGCAGAAGGCTGGTCTAAGTAGAGCTATAGAAAAAGAAATTATTAAGGTATTAAAAGCAGACGAATATAGGCGTAAATTTAAAAGTTAAAAAAATCTTGTGATGGCAATTTGAGTTTGATTGGTAAGAAGAACGATTCTTTTTTATTGGAATGGGAATTCTAAAAATAGAGTGGAAAGGGGCGTTAGCTTGTTGTTGTGATCAAAGTGCACGACGGGAGGTCATAAAATCGTGCTCACGACTAAGAGATTTGGTAGTTGATTAATCAAATGCTACTGCAAACGCTGTGTCTCGGAGGATTATGAGAATATACCTAGAAAATAAATAAAGAATATACTGATTATTTCATTCAAATGGCATTGTTCGTGTTGTTTAAAAAATAAAGGCTCTCAAGAAATATAATTCTTGAGAGCTTTTGAATAGAATTAACAATTGTTTACAGTATATTGATAGATCATGACACCTTCTTTTGTAGATTAGGTAGCATGTATTCTACACTGTTGAGCGCTTCTTCTACCCATCCGCGATTATCACTCACTGCTTCACCAACTAAAAAAATATGTGAATGTGGATGGCGTATTTTTACTAATTGATTCATTTTATATTTGTATAAAGCTTTTATCACATCTTTTTCTTGCATAAAATGGGGGATAATATCTTTTGAGTGCGGGGGTAATAAATAATGTGTTCCTTCTTCCCAGTTAAAGCATTTTATTTTTTCTAGGCTAGCTTTTAAGCTGCCAGCGGGCATGTGGAAATTTTTTTCAATTTCTTGTTCAAAATATGCATGATTTTTTTCATTATTTTTACAATATGCACTGAGCATGTCAGCATCATCATTGTCGCTGCATGCTAAAAGATAAACACCCTTATCAGCATCCATTGGAATAATATAATGGAGTGGGGAAAACACAATAGAGTGCTGTGGAATATATTGTTTTAATAATTCACGAACGTGATGTTTAAAGTGTCCATACACGCGTAAAAAATTTTGTGGAACAATGTATTCAATTGGTTCAAGTACTGTTTGTAGTGTAGGAGAATTTTTTAATATAGAATTGTAGGCGTTCATAGGCAGTGCAAAAATTATATTCTTTGCAGTAAATATTTGTTCTTTTTTTTGGTCATTTAAGACGACAATTTCAAAAAGGGGATCTGATGTTTTTTGTATCATATTTACTTGAAGAGCAATATGTTTTGGTTTTATGTGGTTCATACCTATTGCATGCGTAAGCGTTTCATGGAGTTTATCCCATGATAATTTTATTGCAGTCCAACCTTCTTTATTATCTTCCATGTCATAATAAAAAAGTACCTCGTGGGCATCTTCTTTTTGGTAATCTGTATATCCAGTTGCGTGAATAAAGTAGTTATATTTTTCAGGACCAAGTATGCGTGTTGCAAATTTTTTAAATGTGGGAAAGTTGAATGATTCTTTTTTTTCTAAGGCTTCATGCATGTGTTTTATATATTGTTCTTGCAAATATATTATTGTGTTCATAATAAAATTGGGATCTGCATGGTTAAAGTCTGGTGTGTAATGATATTGTACAGTAAATAATGTATGAGCAACGTTGAGTTCTTGTATCAGATTATATAAAAGAGTATCTTTTTCGTATCTGCCAACATGTGCGGCTTCTACAATTTCAGTCCCGCCAAAAAAGCTTGTGTTTGTACGTCCGCCCATCTCTGCATTTTTTTCTAGAATTAAAAATGATGTTTTTGGATTTTGTTTTTGTAATTTGTATCCGCTGTATAGCCCTGAAATGCCTCCACCAAGAATGATATAATCATAAATCATTTGTTTTCCCCCTTTTTTTTGATAATGCATTTTTTGTGTGTGTATACACGGTGTCATGAAAAAAATCAATCAATACAATAGATATAACATGATAATTCCTCAAGATCTTTAAAAGTTGTCAACCTTACCGATTTGTATCTACAAAGTGTATATAAAAAAAGTCAGTAAAATCTAGATTTTGTATTTTGTTTCGAGTTTTTGTGCGAACGTGTAGACTTTTGGAGTCAGGGCCAAGAAATTTTTGTGTGTTTCTATAATAAAACCTTTTTTTTCTAAACGTTGTACAGTAAAAAGTTTTTTAACATTGCTTGTTCTTCAATATTATGAATTAAGCGAAGATGTTTTATTAAAAACGAGAGAAAACCCCTGTACCATGGTTTGAACTTGCAGGATGAAGAACAAATTGAGCAGAAGATGCCATACAATATTTCATTGAACCATTAATAGGAACGTTTTGGTAGTTTTCAATATCATATGAAAATTCTCCTGTACGTTGAGCTGGTATTATCAAACGATTATTGTTTGATCTATCAATTAAAGCTAAATCATAAGGTGTATGGTTTGAAATTAACTTGGTTTTCAATTTTGGCATTTTTACTACAGCTTGAGCAGGTTAAAATCTTTTATTTGATTCTCCTGAAAAACTTAATTTAAATGATCAACATAATAATAAAAATAAGAATAATTTTTTCATGATAACTTTTATAAGATGGCATTATTGATTTGAAACAAATAGTAATGTTAACCATGTAATTATAAGCATTTACATGATATTTGCAATTGAGAAAAAGTTTTAGATTTATGAATTTTAGATATTGATACTATTTATTTTGAAGTTAGCCGCGCCAAAATAAATAGTATCAATAAAAAAGAGCATCCTTATGAAAAGAATGCTCTAAATTTTTTCATGGTCGGGGCGGCGAGACTCGAACTCACAACCCCTCGCTCCCAAAGCGAGTACGCTACCAATTGCGCCACGCCCCGACTATATGCTTATATTATAAAGAATTGCTTTTAAATATCAATACAAAAATTTAATTAATTAAAATAAAAAATTTGGGGTGGATTGTGGGGATCGAACCCACGACCCTCAGAACCACAATCTGATGCTCTACCAACTGAGCTAAATCCACCATAATATCAAAGCTTTATAATTATAAGATTATTTATGTTAAAAAGCAATACAATCAAGCTATATAGAGATTATTATCTATTTTGTGTCATGTTTTTTAAAAAAACAGAATCGTGCAAAGTCAAATTGAAACATTTGTAACTTTTTTTATATAATTTTTTGTGCAATTTGTTAATATGTAATATATAAATTGTACTTAATAAAAGGAAAAGATTTATGAACGACTTTATTACTATTGTTGGCGCACGTGAGCATAATTTAAAAAATATAACGGTAACTCTTCCTAAGAATAAACTTGTAGTTATTACAGGTCCTTCTGGGTCAGGAAAGAGTTCATTGGCGCTTGATATTTTATATGTTGAGGGTAAACGGCGTTACATGGAATCATTATCTTCATATGCGCGTCAATTTTTAGGAATTCCTAAAAAACCTGATTTTGATCGTATCGATGGTTTGTGTCCATCAATCGCAATTGAACAAAAAACTGTTGGTTCTAATCCACGTTCTACGGTCGGAACAATCACAGAAATTTATGATTACTTTAGAATTTTGTTTGCTCGTATTGGTGTACCTCATTGTCCATCATGCTCAGTTGTTATTGATGCACAGTCAGCAGTCAAAATTGCTCACTCAATTATAGAAAGATTTCAAGGGCAGTTGGTTACTATTGTATCACCATTTGCTATTGAAAAAAAAGGTGAGTTTGTTCATGAATTAACTGATTTAATGAAGAAGGGTTATTATCGTTGTATTATTGACGGTGTATCTCATAAATTTAAACATTCCGATGATATCTTAAAATTAAAATTGAAAAAAACTCATAAACATACCATTGATATTATCATTGATAGTTTTACGGTTGAAGATTCTGATTCTTTATCTCGATTACAAGAAGCTATACAAAGAAGTTTTTCTCTTGCAGATGAAATGTCTAAAATTATTGTGGATAATGAAAATTTTTTATATTCATCAAAGCAGATGTGTTTGCAGTGTAATATTGCATGTCCTGAGCTTGAACCAAGATTTTTCTCATTCAATTCTCCGGTAGGGGCCTGTAAGAAGTGTCACGGACTTGGTGTTTATAATAAATATGATCAAACTCATAAAGCAATTGATGGTTATGCATTATACATAGGAACTCATATCGTTACCTGTGATGAATGTGATGGAATGCGTTTAAACAAAGATGCTTTGGCTGTTAAAATAGGTAGCAAAAACATTTTTGAACTTGCTGATTTATCGATTGATAAACTACTTTTATTTTTTGAAAATGTTCAATTAACCGATGCTCAAGAAGAAATTTCTACAAATTTACGTAAAGAAATTGTCAGTCGTTTACAATTTTTAGTAGACGTTGGACTAAGTTATTTATCACTGAACCGAACAGCTCGAACATTATCTGGTGGTGAAGGGCAACGAATTCGTTTAGCAAAGCAAGTTGGATCTGCACTGAGTGGTGTTTTATACATCTTAGATGAGCCAAGTATCGGTTTACATCAACGTGATAATGATCGTTTAATTGTTACCCTACAATCTTTGAAAAACTTAGGAAACACAGTTGTCGTTGTTGAGCATGATGTTGACACTATGAAAGTTGCTGATTATTTAATTGATATGGGACCAGCAGCAGGTATTCATGGTGGCCAGGTTACTGCATTTGGAACAGCACAAGAGCTTGAGAATAATCCAAATTCTTTGACTGGTAAATATTTAAGCGGAGCTTTATCTATAGCTATTCCAAAACATCGCAAAAAAGCTTCTAAATGGTTAACGTTACTTCATGCACGAGCAAATAACTTAAAAGATTTAACAGTTAAATTTCCTTTGGGAGTTATGTGCGGCATTTCAGGAGTTTCTGGTTCTGGTAAAAGTAGTCTTATATTCCAAGAACTTATTCCTGCTTTAGAGAGAGAATTATCTTCTCGTAGAGAGAAGGATATAGAGTCGTTAGACTTGCAAGGTGTTGAGCATATTAAAAACTTGGTACAAATTAACCAAAGTCCAATTGGAAAATCTTCTCGATCAAATCCTGGTACTTATATTGGTGTTTTTGATGATATTCGTAAGTTTTTTGCAGCTGTGCCAGAAAGTCGTGCTCGTGGTTATGAGGTTGGTCAATTCAGTTTTAATCGGCCCCAAGGACGTTGTTACGAGTGTAGTGGTGATGGTGTTATTAATGTTTCTATGCATTTCTTACCGGATGTTGTTATGACGTGTAAGGTTTGTAATGGAAAGCGATATAATCAAGAAACTTTACAAATTTTGTATAAAGATAAAACAATTGCAGATATTTTAGATATGACTGCTTTAGAAGCAGCAGAGTTTTTCTCAGCTCATAAAATTTTATCAAAAAAATTACAGCTATTATGTGATGTTGGGCTTGATTACATTAAAATTGGACAACCTTCGCCAACATTATCTGGTGGTGAAGCTCAGAGGATTAAGCTTGTTAATGAACTTGCAAAACGTGATCATGATACTTTGTATATTTTAGATGAACCGACAACCGGTTTACATAGTCATGATATCATTAAATTGTTAATTGTTTTGAACCGATTAATATCTAAAGGGAATTCAATAATTATTATTGAGCATAATATAGATGTTTTAAAAACAGTTGATTACCTTATTGACTTAGGGCCTGACGGCGGTGATAAAGGCGGTATGATTGTTGCAAAGGGAACTCCTGAGCAGGTTGCGGCCGAGCCTATGAGTTATACTGGTCAATATCTTAAAAAAACCATGTAAAATCCTTTGTTTGAAAAGGATGTGGGGCATTTGTTTTTAAATTATAGATACAGTAATCTGTTATCTATAATGAATGTTTTATTTTTATTGAAAGTTTATTTTTTATGAAGAAAAATATTATAGCATTTTTAATGATTGTATCTGTTGTGTTTGTTCATGCAGATGACAATTATCGATTAATTCGTATAACAAATGAATCTTTACAAGAGTCTGTAGATAAAGAGACTTGTAATGGTTATTATCGATCAATTAAGCAGTGTGCAGTTGTTGCCGGAACCTTAGTTACGGTTTATACATTGTGGCAGTTGCAAACATATTTTAAGAATATAGAAAACCATACTCAAAATAATATTTCTCATAATTCAGGTCCTGTTGATATCCAAGAGGGAGTTTCTCTTAAAGATTCGATTATGAAGAATGTAGAAAATGTTATGAAAGTATTTGGAAGTGCTCAAGAAAAAACTAAATTATTTCAACCAGCACAAGCCTCAGGGGAAGCACAATCAATTTCTTGGGGAGAAATTCCATCTTTCTGGTTCGGGCAAATTTGTAAAATACCTTCAGCTGCGGTTGATCAAACAGTTGGTTTTGCACATGGAATTGGCAAATGGGTTGCTGATTCAGCTCCTTATTGTATTGGAAGTGGTATTTTTGCATGTGGATCAGGTTATTTGAAAAATGAGTGGACTGAGTATGCTGACCTACAAGAGTTATCTGGATTTATTAAAAATAAAACCAAATTATGGCAGTTGTGTCATTTACTTAAAGAGTTTGCAGTACCTTTTGATATTTACTCGCAACGATTGTCAGTAGATATTAATTTTGGACATCGTAAAGTTATGATGGAAGAATTTATGAAAGATGTTCTAGATTCGATTGGTGCTCAAAACCAGTTAATGCAGCGCAAGCTTTTTTCAGTCATGCAAAAAGATTATTTAGATAGAAGTGCATCCTTAGCTCAGTTACAAGATTTTGCTTTAGATGCTATAGCACAACGACAAAGAGTTGAAAATGGTGATTTCACTTTGGTTTCAGAGTTAATCGAATCGAATCGTATTCAAATTGTTAGTTTGTCTAATGTTTTAATTACAGAAGTTGAACGAGTTGCAGCATTTATGCAAATTAAAATGAATCAACAAGTTCATTCATATTTTTTAAATCAAGAATATATAGATAATTTGGTTGCTAAAACAAATAAGTTTGCTTCAATGATTGAATCAAAATTAGATTCATCTTTGTCAGATTTATATGAAGATAGTCGTAATGGCAATGGATTATTTGATATAATATTTGATTTCACAAAGCAATTAGAACTATTTAATGCGAGTGCTCAATACATGTAAATCATGTATGAAAGTTTATTATAAAAAGAAAGAGGAGTGCATGATACACTCCTCTTTCTTTTTAATTACATAGTAAGATTTTAATCTAATAGTGTATCACCAGTAGTATTATCTCCTTGTTCTTTTTTATAATTACGAAGAGCGCTAACTACTTTGAGTAGTTTCTTGATTTTTTCTTTATTATTTGAGTCGAGCTTCGGACCTTCAAAAAGATGTTTTAAATTCTTTCGAGATATCCCATCAGAGTTCCCCTCAGAAATTTCTGGCATGTTTGAGTTTTGACTGAAACTACTTGCAATTGAACCAAAATTCATTGGAGTGTTCTCATTACTATCTTGATTTTCTTCATTTTGATTATTCATTTCTTCGCTTTCATCATATTGTTGATTCTGTTCTTCTTGTTTTTCTCTATGTCGTTTACTTGAATCACGTACTACTAATGCTTCTTCACCTTCTTCTTTTTCTTCTTTTTCTTCGCGATGCCTTGCTTCAGGAGCTCTATGAGCTCTTTCGCCTTTTGCAATAAGAGGTGAAGAACCATCTAACATCATGAGTAAAATCGAAACGAGAGTTAGTTTTAATGTTTTCATATTTTTATCCTTTTTATATTTTTATTCTGAAGAGTCATCATTATCTTCTGTATCTGTGTCAGATGAACTTGTATCGTCAGATTCATCTTCGTCAGATGTTGTATCTGTGTCATCATCAGATTTATCTGAAGAGTCTTCACTTTCTTCTGTGTCTGAATCAGATGAGCTTGTATTGTCAGATTCGTTTTCGTCAGATGTTGAATCAGCATCATCGGATTTATCTGAAGAATTTTCATTTTCTTCTGTATCTGAATCAGTGTCATCATCAGATGTATCTGAAGAGTCTTCACTTTCTTCTGTGTCTGTATCGCTTTTTTTATCATCAGACTTTTTAGTTGTTACAGGAGTTTCTTCTTGGGTAGGTTTTTTTGCAATAGTTTTATTTGTTACTATCTCTACAACTTGTGGATACATTTGATTAATGAATTCATTGCATAAGCTTTGAATTTTTTCTTTATTGAAGTTGCTTACAACAAATTGTTTAAAGTAAACAAAGTTGCTGAAAAGTTGGCCCATTGAGTCCTCATCGAAAAGCTTTTTGTCCGTAGTGTTTTTTGAATCAATAAGTTTTAGTTTGTTTAAAATGTCTTTATCACTCGCCACTTCTTTTTTATTATTGAGTAGCTCGATTGCATTTGGTGATAATTTTTGACTATTTCCCCTTGATACATCATTATCAATATCAGAGCTTTGGTTGTTACCATTTTTTGAACTAGATTTATTAGTGTTATCATCTCCACTATTATTGCTATCGTCATAACCTCCGCTATCATCAGTTGATTGAGTTGAAGAATCAGAAGTTGTGTCGGGAGTTGTTGGCGCGGGTGCACTCGAAGAATCACCACTACCACTGTCACTACCAGAATCATCACCAGAATTTTGACTTGCCATTGCGGCAATACCTATTGGAGGAATGGCAGATGATCCTCCACCAGCTTTACCGCCGGGAGTCTGACTTTTTTTAAAAAGCGCACCAGCACCTTCAGTCCCACCTTCAGATTCAGCGCTAGGAGATGTGGATGACGCGCTTGTTGAAGTTGTGCTAGATTCATCATTAGAATCTCTTCTACGTTCACCACCAAAAGCTTTCTCGGATTCGCTACTCGATTCATCGCCAGATCTACCAGCAAGTCTGCCACTTGATTCACCACCAGATCTACCAGCAAAATTGCCAATAGCTAAAAAGTATGATTGGTAGGTAGTTACAATTAATATTGTAAGGATGTATTTATTTTTAATAATATTCATTTTCAAACCTCCATGGTATTTGTAAGTATCTATTCATATAAAATTGTATCAAATTGAAACAAATTAAAGCAATGATTTGTGTTTAATTTTTCAATTGAAAGTATTTTTATTTAGATTTGAGCTTAAATTGCTGTAATTCATCTTTTTTTATATACTGATAACATCTACATTTTCTATTGTATTTCTTAATGGATTTTTTATGAATATTCCAAAAAATTCTAATTTAACACCTTTAATGCAACAGTATTTCGAAATTCGAGTTAAATTCGAAGATGCTTTATTACTGTTTCAGGTAGGTGATTTTTATGAATTGTTTTTTGATGATGCGAAAAAAGCAGCATCCTGCCTAAGTATTGCTTTAACAAAGCGAGGAACTTTTGCAAATGAACCAATTCCATTATGTGGATTCCCGGTACATGTTCTTGATCATTATGTTACAAAACTGATTAAGGGCGGTTTTAAAGTTGCATTATGTCAACAACTCGAGCCAGCAGTTACGGGTAAAATGGTTAAGCGCGGGGTTACTCAGGTTTTCACACCCGGAACATTAACATCAGAATCTATTTTAGATGCAAAGTCTTCATCATATCTTTTTTCATTTTTTCCCATGAAAGATGCTTGGGGTCTTTTATTTTCTGAGTTACTAACATCACAAATTCATGCAACTGTATTACCGATTGATACAGATAGATCATTAGAAACAGAGCTGTATAGATTTTTGCCTGATGAAGTGTTATTGCAGGATCAAAGTGGGGTAAGTAAATTTGAGACTTTTTTCAAACAAAGGGGCTTTTTTACAACACGTCATAAAGCATTATTGCAAGATGATAACCTTGCAGATCTTTCAACTTGGTGCAAAGAGCAATTTACAGAAAAATCATGTACTCAATTAGATCAAAATCCAGCATTGAATCACGCATTAAATTTATGGCACTCTTATTTAGCTAAAAATCAAAAAGATTCATTATCTCAATTTAAAGAAATTAATTTTTATACTCCAAATGAGTTTTTATTACTTGATGCATCGACACAAAAAAATTTAGATATTGTTACGAATAGTTTTGATGGATCAAAAAAGAATACTTTGATTTCTTGTATGGATAAGGCTATTACGCCAATGGGATCTCGTATGATTCGTCGTTGGTTGTTAAGGCCTCTTGTTAATCTTGAAGAGATTTTATTGAGACAGAAAACGGTTTCTTTTTTAGTTAATCATCCAAAAAAATTATTAAGTTATAAATTATTACTTGAGCAATTTGGTGATTTACAAAGAATTATAGGACGAATTGCTTTACAGAAATCAGGTATTAAAGATTATCTTCAGCTAGGTAATATTGCAGGATTGATACCTCAGTTACATGATTTGCTCAAAGAGTCACCGGTTGAACTTTTAGAACAAGTTAGACTTGTCTGTGTTGATATATCACCATTGCATACATTATTAATCTCAGCATGTAATGATGATGAGTTACAAAATGATTGGATCATCAAAAATGGTTTTGATGCCCATTTAGATTCTTTACGTGATGCTATTGCTCAAACAGATCAAAAACTGATCGAACTCGAGGGTTTAGAGCAAAAACGAACCGGTATCAATAGTTTGAAAATTAGACAAAACAATGTTCAAGGTTTCTATATTGAAGTGACTAAGGTTCACTCAGATTTGGTTCCTGCCGATTATATTCGTCAACAGACATTGGTTGGCCGGGAACGTTACACCATGCCAATATTACAGCAGATGCAAGCCCAGGCATTACAGGCAGAATTAACAGTCGGAGCTTGTGAAAAAGAATTATTCATAAAAGTTAAAGAAGAAGTTGCTCAATTTATTATGCCATTGCGTAAAATTGCAGAATCAATCGCGATGACAGATGCACTCATTGGATTTGCCTACGTTGCGTATGAAAATGGATATGTTTGTCCAAAATTTAATAATCAACGAGATATTATAATTCAGGGTGGTAAGCATCCAATGATTTTAGCTCAACTCCAACATCAATTTATTGGGAATGATACAAGCTTAACGGATCAAGAATCATTGTGGATTGTTACTGGACCTAACATGGGTGGTAAATCAACATACTTGCGACAAACAGCGCTGATTTCTATTTTAGCTCAATCCGGTTCATTTGTACCAGCTACTGCTGCATCATTGCCGATTCTAGATCGTATTTTTACGAGAATTGGTGCTGGAGATGATTTAGCACAGGGGAAGAGTACCTTTTTAGTCGAAATGGAAGAGACAGCTCAAATTTGTTTACAGGCAACGCCACGCAGTTTAGTTATTTTAGATGAAGTTGGTCGGGGGACAAGTACCTTTGATGGCTTAGCTCTTGCGCAGGCTATTATTGAATATATTTATGAAAAAGTAGAAGCTCGATGTTTATTTGCTACTCATTATCATGAATTAACCTACTTAGCCGATCATTACAATGGAATCGTTAACTATTATGCTGATAGCAAAAAAACAGATCAAGGTATTTTGTTTTTACATAAAATAATTAAGGGAATTGCTCACCAAAGTTTTGGATTACAAGTTGCAAAACTTGCAAACCTACCAGCACATATATTGTTAAGAGCACAGAAATTATTAGACCAGTTTGAGCAAAAAGATGCTGATAATGCACAGTTAACTTTTTTTCCAGCTCACAAGGTTAAGGTTGTTGATAATCAATGGGAGCGAAAATACGAAGAACTTGCTCAGAAATGCCAACTCCAAGAGAATTTGTTGAAGGCATTGCAAAACATTGATTGCGAGGACCTATCACCAAAACAAGCGTTTGATTTTTTGTGGGATTTGCAACAAAAAATAGATAATACCATTTAATATTTGTTCAGACTTTTTCCAGTATTATTTCAGGTTGAAAACATTGTGGATGTGAGGTATACTATATTCATATAGAATTAACTTTTACGAATGAAAATAATTATGAATTGTAATAATAGATTGCTATTAAGCCTTGTGTTAATCACTTCTTTCGGTCAAATTTCGAGCATGAGTTTAAATACTCTTTATACTGGGGGTTCTTCTTGGAATAAAAGTACCTCGCATTTTAATTATTCTCAAATGGGTTTGAATAAACTTGATAAAACAGCAAAAGAGCCATATGTTTTTGGGAATGTTTCACCAGATACAGTCATTTATTCAAGTGAAGTTGCTTTGGTTGAAAAACAACCTGTATTTTTTAAAGGAATACTCAAGGTTAAGAAGTCTTTAGCTACTCCTCACATTGAATCATCTGAAATTACTAAATATGATTTAGAAAAACTTACTGATGAAAACACTAAATTGAATCGTGCTTCAATTTATGATTTGAGTTTGAGTGAAAAAACTCCAGTACACAAAGATTCAATTTATGATTTGAAAGATATCTTTTGTGGTGTAGTTTTATATCTTATAAGTAAAAAATAAATTTGATTATGTAAGTTTTACATAAAAAACAGGTATGATACTGGAAAGTATCATACCTGTTTTTTATTGTCCTGCCCAGAAAACCCTGTGCCTTTCAAGGCCGGGGATGAATGGGTGATTTCATTTTTGAAATCCCTGGATTTTAGTCCGGGGTCGTTACTTTTTTAATTGTTAACTATTTTCTTCATCAGAGTCAGATTCAAATGGTGATTGTCGTTCTCTTTGAAATGCGCGAACGTCAGCATCCGGACCGTTAAGAGTAGGTTCTTTTTTTACAGGTTTTCCATATATATTATAAACTAAAATTATATTATTTTCAGAAGTCATTTGTGCAAAATTTCCAAGATATACAAGTTTTTTAGATTTTTTTGGGGATTTACCTTCCGGTAAAACTGTGATTTTTTTATATTCAGCATCTTTTATAAATGCTTTTCCTGGATATTTAGGAGTATCGTTTCCTTTCCAGTAATACCCCATAACGCCATCTTCTGATTCGAAAGATTGAGGGCTATAAGTATAAGGATTTATACCTACAGCGGTTAAACTCTTTGCACATAGAGTAAAAGGTTGGTAACCAAGTAAAAAGACGATAGATAGTAATTTATATGTGTTCTTCATTAATAAATTCCTTTTTTAATATATTTTATACAAATTCATAAGTATCAGGTGTTGGGACTGTGGTATCAACATATGCTCCATACAAGAAGTAAACAATCGGATCATTTTGACGACTAAAATTACCAAGATAATTTAAGAAGCCAGGATCATAGCTGGTATTGTGAGCATCAACAGTCATAACATTAATAAAGTTTTCATCACCAATTTTTGCTCTGCCTGGGTGTAGTAATGCAATATCTGTAGATTTACTATCCCAATAATAACCAAGCTCTCCATTTTTACCTATGAATTCAATGGTTGCGATGTTTTTTTGATTTTTGATGGCATCAGGCTTTTTATTTTCAATTGTTTGTAAAGATTCTTGTGCTCGTTGCATGTTGTTAGGACTAATTGGTGTCGTTGATTGAAAAACTTTATTAAAAGATTGATTGCTAGAAGGGGCTAGCGAGACAGTTGCCGAGGCTTGCAAGTAATCAATCTTAGAGTTTATTGTCATTAACAACATTATGAAAATAAATAGTTTGTTCTTATTCATTGTTTTTCCTTTTTTTAAATTTATTATTGTAGTTGGCCATAAAGATTTATTATTCGCACTGCAAATGAATTTGTTCCATCATCGTTAGATGTTAATGTTCCGATGAAGACAGAGCCCTGAGGTGCTTGAACACTTGTATCTTCTGTGATGTTTATAAATAAATAGCTTGTTGGATTGATTCCTGATGGATCATGAATGTTAGCAGTCTTACTGTTCATAAAATATAGTCCAACTAAACCTTCACCATCAAATTCTTCATTAAGGGTTGCCATTTTTGCTGGAGCTAAACTAGCAGAAGTGGTTCCAACCATTGTTTGGGGAGTGTATGAACTAGGATCACTGCCAGGCATTGCTTGTAAGTGAAATTGACCAGTAGTTGCTATAAGAGCTATTATTGTCATGATATTATTTTTTTTCATGAGATTTAACCTTTCACAGTGAAATTGTTTCAGTTTATTTATATGTATATATTATCAAATTGTATGAAGTACCTGCAATGATTTTTTATAAAAAATACTTCTGCTACAATGTTTTCTCTTTAAATATAATAGGTTTATACCTTATTTGATGCTAGACATCGTTGCGATCTCTTGGTAGACTTAGAACATAATAAATTTGTAAATATTTGGAGCTTAGAGGTTTTTCATGGAACAAAAAGATACATTTTCACGTTATGCTATTTTTCAAATAGGAACGAACCAATACCAAGGTATTGAAGGTAAAACAATTGAGATCCAAAAGCTTGAAAATGAAGCTGGTGATATCGTTGAATTTAAAGAAGTTTTATTAAGAAAAACAGATGACGATACTGTTGAAATTGGACAACCATTTGTTGGTAGTGTTGTTAAGGCATCTATCGTTAAGCAAATTAAAGGTCCTAAAATAATCATTTATCATTTCAGACGTCGTAAAAAGAGTCGTGTGAAAAATGGTCACCGTCAACAACTTACTATTATTCGTATTGAATCTATTTAGTAAATAGTTGATAAAAAATTAAAAAAGTCCTTGTAATGTTTTCATTACAAGGACTTTTTCTTTTATTTAAATTTAAAATTTTATAAATGTAGAAGCTTTTCAATTTTATGATTATTGCCAGATACAGCAAGTAAATCATCCTGAAGAATAATATAATTTTGATCAACTGATTGGTATGTATCATTATTTTTAACTGCAAAGCAGGTGATTCCATATTTTTCAAACAAAGATGTGTCTGCTATAGTTTTACCAATAAAATTTGCTGGTGTAGCTACCAGGCCAATAGAAAGATTATCATCTAACCTTGCTAGGTTGGTGAATGGATAGCTCAGGGTGTCAGCAAGCTCAATTGCGGTTTCTTCTTCTGGGCAAATAACTTGATCAACACCAATAAGTTTAAAAATTTCTTTTTGAACTCGGCCAGTTGCTCGCGAAATAACTTTGTATTTTTTCGATCGCTTTTTTAAAATTGCAGCTATAAGTATAGATTCTTGAAAGTTTTCACCAATAGCAATAATGATAGTATCCATTTCATCAATGCCAATTGCTTCAAGATCCGCTTCATCCTGTATTGTGATACAGATTGCCTGAGCTGTATAATTTTTGATAGCGATAATGTTTGATTCTAAAGTGTCAATAGCTAAAACTTCAGCTTCATTTTTGTAAAGTGTTTTAACAATTTGTCTACCAAATCTACCAAGTCCAATAACGCAAAATTTCATATTTTTCCTTTTTATCCTAAAATTATTCTTTCTTCAGGGTATGAGAATTCTGCTAAATCAGAAGATCTTCTCATGCCAATTATTAGGGCAAGGGCTCCAATCCGTCCTACAATCATTGTTATAATAATAGATATTTTCCCTATCATGCTTAACAATGGAGTGATACCTAAAGATAATCCATTATTAGAAAATGCAGATACTGTTTCAAGTAAAACATCCATAGAATCATGATTTTCTGTTATGAGTAAACAAAATGTTGTTGTAATAATCCAACAAGCTGCAATAGCAATAATTGCCATAGCTTTATAAACTTGATCTTTGGTGATAGTTCTTCCACACATTTCTGCATGAGATCGCCCATTTAGAGTAGATCTCATAATAATGAAAAATATCGCAAATGTATTGGTTTTGATACCACCACCTGTTGATGATGGTGCTGCTCCAATAAAAGCTACAATCATAAGAAGCAGTATGGTTGCAGGTTGCATAAGTTCAATGTTTACAGGTAAGTAACCAGAACTTTTAGTTGATATACTTAAAAGCAAAATGTTGAAAAAGGTTTGTACACGATTCATATTACCCAGAGTGTTATGTCTTTCTAAAAGCCAAAGCAGTATTCCCGAAATTAAAGAAGTTATAAAGAAAACTTTGAGGACAATTTTTGTATGCCATGAAAATTTTAAAATATTTTTTCTTCTTTTAATGTTTTTCGATATTTCATGCCAAGTTACAAAACCAAGACTTCCAAATAGTATCAATAAAGTTGTTGTTATAAGCATTCTAATATTGGTATTGTATGAAAAAGTTTCATGATTAAATAATGATATGCCAACATTGCAAAATGATGAAATTGCATGAAATATTGATAAAAAAATTGCTCGATTACATTCATAATCATGCCTTATGATTAAAAATGTAAAAAGAGCACCAATGAACTCAGAAATAAAAGTGAATTTTATGATAAATAATAATATACGTTTTGTATCTTTAAATTCTTTGATAGATAACATTTCACTAGCAAGTATTTGAGTGTATAATCCAAGGTCTACAAAAAATGAAACAACAAAAAGACTCATTGTCATGAGGCCTAGTCCACCTATTTGCATAAGAAATAAAATCACCCATTGCCCATAAGATGTAAAGTCACTCAGTGGAACTGTTCTTAGACCACTGACAGTTGTCATCGATGTGGATGTGAAAAACAAATCAATCCAATCAATATATTTATGACGACAGATAGGTAAGGCGAGCAGTAGTGTTCCAGCACAAATTGTTAAAATGATAGAGAGCAGTACTGTATGACTGGGGTACTCTTTAATGAGGAGCTTTGTTCTTTTTATAGCCATCTAGAATCCTTTATTATATAAAAAGCGCGATATGGTTTTTATAAATATAACCATATCGCGCTTTTATTTTTAAGGTTTTATAAGATTATGCTGTGTTAAGTATGATGGAATATCATTAATTGAAATTCTTTCTTGCTTACCAGAGTCACGATCTCTAATCGTAACAGCTTTATCTACTTCTGATTCAAAATCATAAGTTATACAGAAAGGTGTTCCGATTTCATCTTGTCGTCTATAACGTTTTCCAATTGATCCGGTAAGATCAAATTGAATGTTAGGAATCAATTTTTTAATGCTTCTAAAGAGTTCAGATGCTGGCTCTTCAAGCTTTTTTGTTAATGGAAGTATTGCAAGTTTAATGGGAGCAATTGAAGGATGAAACCTTAAGACTACGCGACTTTCTCCACCCATTTCATCTTCATGATATGCATCAAATAAAGAGGTTAAGAAAAGTCTATCAACACCAACAGAACATTCAATAACAACTGGAGTATCTGATTTTTTTGTTTCTTCATCAAAGACACCAAGGTCTTTACCAGAAAAATTAGTATGTTGTGTTAAATCAAATGTGCCACGATGAGCGATACCTTCAAGTTCTTTGAATCCAAATGGGAATTCATATTCAATATCTGTACAAGAACGACTATAATGAGAGAGCTCATCAGATTCATGTTTTCTGAAACGAAGTTTATCCATATTGATACCAATGCTTTGGTAAAAGTTTCTTCGTTTTTCAAGCCAAAAATCAAAATCTTTTGTTGATGTTTCTTCTTTACAAAACCACTCTAACTCCATTTGTTCGAATTCTCTCAAACGGAATAAAAATTGTTTTGGTGTAATTTCATTTCTAAATGATTTACCAATTTGTGCAATACCAAAAGGTAATTTCGCACGATTTGTGGTCATCATGTTTTTAAAGTTGATGAAAATAGTTTGAGCAGTCTCTGGTCGTAGATAAGCATGAGACGAAGTATCGCTGATTGCTCCAACTTCTGTTTTAAACATGAGGTTAAAGTTGCGAATTTCAGTCCAATTTTTAATACCACAATCCGGACAACATTTATTTATATCAATTGAATCATCATCTGCTCTAAATCTTTTGTTACAATTTTTACAATCAATCATTGGATCATGAAAATTTTCAACATGACCAGATGCTTCCCACATGCGTTGTACGCCAAGTAACGATCCTTCAAGATTATAAATTTCTCCAAGATCATTTTGGATTGATTTTCTCCAAGCATCTTTTAGATTTTGTCGTAACAAAAATCCCAGATGTCCAAAGTCATAGACTCCATTTAAACCACCGTAAATTTCACCTGTTTGAAAAGCAAAACCTTTACGTTTACAGAGAGATATAATTTTATCTAATGTTACCTCTGTTGATTTTTGTTTCATAACTAACCTTGATTTGAGAAGTTTAAAATCTAAATTTGAATCAATAAAAAGTATATAATATTAATTAATTTCTAGCTATTTTTTGTAACTTAATTAATAACAAATAGTTAATTTTTTCCTGAAAAAATGCCCACCAAGGATTTTATACCTTGAAGAGCCTTTACATAAAAATGGCCTGACATTGATTTGATCAATACCAGGCCATATGATTTTTATTAAAATCTAATATTTAGAATCAGGGTTTAAATTACCTGATTCTATGCAATCAATATAACGCTGTACATATTCTGCAAAAATTTTATTAAATTGAGAGAAAACCCGAGGCTTTTAAACCTGGGGATGAATCAAGTCAACTAGGCAGTGCAATTATTAAAAGACGGATCAAGTAAAATACCAGGACAAGAATTTACAAGGATAGAAGAATTTCTATATTCATTGACCTTTATTGATTGTATGAGTTATTCTGCCTAGAAATATTAATCTTTTTCAAATATCGGTATTATGAAAAAAATCTACGCATTTTTAATCATATTTTGTGTAAGTATCATGAATTGTATTTTTGTACAAGCTTATCCAGATGATACGACGGTTGTTTTTAGTCATCATGTATTGTTACCTGAATTTCAAAAAAAATCTGAAAATCTTATTCAATTTCCAAAAAAAGATAATCATGCATCAGCATCTGCAAATCATAAAAATGAGGAAAATCGTTTTAATCGTATGTTGCAGCATTCTCTTCCAGTGGAATTTGCTGGCATGCAAATTCGTATGACTGTAGAAGATTTTAATTTATTAACATTAATTTATCGTGATAATCAGCATTGTACTCAGGAATCTGTTTATGCAGCGCTTGCACAAAGTTCAGTAATTAATAATTTGCAGCAATTTTATCCTAAAAATAATAAATGTGAAAATTGCATTCAAAAAGGTATTTTTATTGATCCATCTCATTTTAGTCATGTTGAAAATTCTACTGCAAGAATTACAGAGTTTAATAAATATGCTAAAAAAGCAATGGAAGATTTTCATAATGTCGAAATGAAATGCCTTGAAAGTCAGTCGGCATTTAATATTGCAGCAGCGAAAAAAATGTCAAAATCTCAACAAAAAATAGTAAAAAGACAATGTGAAAATAAAAAAAATGCTTTAAAGGCACAACAAGACCAAGAAATGAGAGGTGGTTATGCGGCATTTATTAAAAAATATATGCCACCTGCACCACAAATCAATCCTGTTATTATTTCATCACCTCCTGCAACTATTGAAAATAAGATTGATTCAATCAAAAAAAATATATCTACGCATGATCCTATTTCAGCAGCAACATTACAGGATTTATATGGGCAGCATACAAGAATAATTGATAGTCATGGAGCTCATTTAGAGACTCATCCGAATGAGTTTACAGCAATTATGGGTACAAGAAAAAAAGTGTTTAAAGAGTCGATTGCTAACCCAGTAGCTACCGTACAGCACTATGCTATGAAAGATGAAACAGCAGGTTTCATGCTTGCTTATGATTTAAATCTACAACAATTTCAGGAGCTTGATGGCTTGCCAATTCAGCATCAAATCACGAATGAATTACTTGAAGTTTTAGATTCAGTTGCAGATTATGCTTTGCATCATCCTCATCAAATATTACAGCAACATTTGATCAGTTATTGTGCGAATTTATCATCGTTAACACAACAAGCAAATCATAGTAATGATCTATCGGTTGCAATGCAGGGAACTAATTGTTGTCATGGATTGTATCATTACATGAACAGTTTAGCCGGTGATGTTGCACATCAATACCAGCATATGGTGATGGCTTTACAATATTTCAATCCGGTTTTGGAGTATGGAACCGCAATAGCTCAAGGTCTTATAAAAGGGGCAGCTATATCTTGTGGTATTGGAGCTGCTACGGCGATTGGCATGGCCGTAGCGCCAGTCGCAACACCAATTGTATTAACTTCAGTGGTTGTTGCAACCGCACTTTTGATTGGATCACAAGCATCTACTCATCTCGTAACACTTGGTAGTCATTGTATTCATAGTGAGTGGGATCAAATTGATGCGTATCTTAATAAAAGTTATGAATATGTAACGAGTCTGCAAGGCGTTGAGAAAGGGGCTGAGCTTGTAGGGGGCTTTGCGACCGCTTATTACGGTGGTGCTATGATTCAAGAATTACAATCATTAACCAGTATTCGAGCGGTTATTGCAACCGTACACCAAAGTTCTGGTTTAGTTACAGAATCAATTGGGCTTATGACAACCCAAGCGCTCGAAGAAAAAATGATTTTATCAGCAAAATTGTTAGAATTGCCTGAGTTTGCAAATTTTAGCATGCATTATGAAAATATTTTTGGGTGTAAGTTTTTCAGTATTTTACCTGAATCTCATCCATCGTTGGCTTCGGCATTCGAAGTTGCTGGCATGCAAGGTCTATTGAGTTCAGGTGAACAAACCGCGCTATCAAATTTTTTAATGGCCCAAGAATCATCAGGCGTAGGCAGTGTAGCAAAATCATTAATTGTATCAACAATATCTGATTCAAGTTCAGTTATAGAGAGAGCAGAGATAAATAAAATAACAGGTAGTTTACGAAAAAGAGTATCTGATTTAGTAAGAAAAGGTGCTGGATTAGAAAATTTTTCTTATGACGAAATAGATTTAATTGCAAAAACTGTTAAAAAAGAGCGTAATATTGATATATATCGATCTGGTGATTTAAGTAAGGTCAATGTTAAATTTACTGAGAATAGTCAGCATATGTTTGATGATAGAGAAGGACATAGAAAAGATTCACCTGAATTCAGAGCAGAAATAATGAGTATGGTTAAAAATATGAAAAATTATCATGGATCTGATATACATGGTAATGATTGGTATAGTCAAATATCATTAGAAGGATTACAGTCTTGGGCAGCTGTCTATCAAGGAATTATTAAAAATTGTGGTATGAATGAAATCTTGCAAAGTTATAATCCTATTACTGGTCTAAGTAAATTAACTTTCATAAAAAAGTAAACAATATAGGATTAAATTATGGATGAAAAAATAATAAAATTAACTCGATTAGAAGGTTTTAATATTATGTATGAGTTTTTAGATATCTATTTTCTTCAAAATAGATCAGGGGATCTTGCAACGATTCTTGGTGGAATGAGCTTTGTATCTGAAGGTCGTACTGCAGATCCAGCAATGTGGGGAATGTGGATAGAGTCTATAGATAATATATGTAAAAAACAAAATTTTAAAAATGATGGTATGCTCACTAACTTTCAAGCATTTGAAGTAATGATGGAATTTTTGGATCTTTATTTTGGACCTCAATCATATGGTGATGTAGAAGATTTTATACGAGATATAAAATTAGTCATTGCTCATCCATCGGTACCCACAATTACTTGGGGAAATTGGTTAAGGGCTATTAAATTTACTTTATCTTTTGAAGATTCAAAAAATTATTTAGTTTTGTTTAAAGATTAAAAGAAATAACTATAGATTTTATATTTAATACTTGATTTGTTGATTCATTATCCTAATTCGGAGAAGTTTTAATGAAAGAATATATATTATTAAAAAGTTTAAAAAATAATTATTACATGCCTATGAAGATAGATATGAATATAGGTTGGAGAGATACTTCTTTATCTTCTTTATTATTTGGGGACTTCAGGCCTTGGGATAAGAGATTTTTAACTCAGGTAGTAAGTTGTTATAATGTAAGTTTTATTTATCATGATTTTGAAAATAAAATGCTTTATATTGGGTTTTCTGAATGGGAATTATCAGATGGAGAAATGCATTGCCCTGATGATGAAGAATTTCCTGATTATGTAAATGAAACGAATAGTTGTAAAATAAATGTAGATAACTACCTTGAATTTAGAAAAAAGTGGGTTGAATTAAAACAGCAACTTCCTTCATTTGCAATTATATATCGAGATGATAATGATTGGGTTGATTGTAAAGGCTTTGAGACTCAAGCTGAGATGGAATCTTTTATTAAAAACTATCAACCTGAGGCGGTACATTAGAATCATCTCAATTATCTTTGAGTGTTCGACAGTTAAAAGATCTTTCTCGTTTAACGCAGAGTTTCACAAACCTCGATAATTTAATTCCCGAAGATATCCAGTATCTGAATCGAATTCATAGCCTTGGACCATATCGATCTCAAATTAAAGAATTTTTAGATATTCATAAGCCGTATTTTATATATGAAGAGCAGGTTTACTTTCTAGAAGATATTGCATCGTATCATATTCATGCAGCTGATTATTTTGTGAAGGAAGCTCCTCGTGGAGGGCATTCTAATTATGGAGGTAATAATTTAGATCATTTTAATCCTATAGTTAATGAAGAAGGACCTTTAGGATCAAAAGATGTGAAATTGAGAAACTCTAGAAAATTAGAAAAAAGTAAATCATCTTCTTTGTATCCAGAAGATTGGTCAGAGATTTTGTGTGATTTGAAAGCTATAGAAGTAATGACGAGTGATAAGGTAGTTATAAAAATTAGTGAAGATTTGAAATCTTTAGAATTTATAGGATTTACCACAGAAGGGTTAAAAATAAGAATATATTATGATATTGCTAATAAAAGAATTAAAACTCATCATCCATTTTGGAAAGAAATTTAATGAAAGAATATATACAATTATATCTAAGTCATGATAAAAGTTATTATCCTATTTATAGAAAATTTCCTTCTGTATGGCATTTAAATCATTTTCTTGAAGGTGATTATCGATTATCTGATCAAGATATTTTTACAAAAACTTTAAATTATTATAATGCTCATTTTGTTTATAATGACTTTGAAAATGAGATGATGTATATAGGGTTTGCTAAGTGGTTAATTGATGAAGATATTGATGGACCGCCTTGGGATGAGTTTGGAGATTATATTAATCAATTAGATAGTTGTCGAATTAGTGTAGATAATTTAAAAGAATTTGTTGAAAAATGGTTGATTTTGAAAAAAGAATTGATATTTCCTTTTATGCTAATTTATAGCAATGATAATGATTGGGTTGATTGTAAAGGCTTTGAGACTCAAGCTGAGATGGAATCTTTTATTAAAAACTATCAACCTGAGGCGGTACATTAGAATCATCTCAATTATCTTTGAGTGTTCGACAGTTAAAAGATCTTTCTCGTTTAACGCAGAGTTTCACAAACCTCGATAATTTAATTCCCGAAGATATCCAGTATCTGAATCGAATTCATAGCCTTGGACCATATCGAGCTCAAATTAAAGAATTTTTAGATATTCACAAACCATATTTTATACATGAGGAGCAAGTTTATTTTTTAGAAGATATTGCATCGTATCATATTCATGCAGCTGATTATTTTGTAAAAAAAGCTCCAAGAGGTGGGCATTCTAATTATCAAGGAAATAAGATTAACTATTTTAATCCTACAATTAACAAGCAGAGTTCTTTGGGTGCTAAAGAAGTTAGGTTTTATAATTCAAGACATGTAAATGAAATTAAAGATTCGTCGATTTATCCTGAAACATGGTCTGAATATGTATGTGATCTTAAGGCTATAGAAGTTATGAGATCTGAATATGTTGAAATATCAGAAAGAACAAAAGGTACTTTAACGTTCAAAGGTAAAAGTACTGAAGGTTTAGATATTGTAGTTCACTATGATATAGCCAATAAAAGAATTAAAAGTCATTATCCTAATTCGGAGAAATTTTAATGAAAGAATACATTTTATTATATAAATCTAAATTAAATAACTATTGCAATTTAGAAAAGCATCCTAAATCAAAGCTATTTGATTTGATTATTTTTTTTTCAGAAGATTATTCGCCATCAAAAGTAGATATATTTACTAGAGAGCTTAATTTGTATAACACTACGTATGTTTATAATGATTTTAAAAATAACATGATGTATATAGGCTTTGGTGAATGGTTTATTGACGAAGATATTGATGGACCATCTTGGGATGAATATTCAAAATATGTTAACGAAAATAACAGTTGTGAAATTAGCATTGATAACTTTATTGAGTTAGTTGAAAAATGGCTTTCTATAAAAGAAGTACTTCCTTCATTTGCAATTATATATCGAGATGATAATGATTGGATTGATTTTAAAGGATTTGATACTCAAGCTGAGATGGAATATTTTGTCAAAAATTATCAACCTGAGGCGGTGCATTAAATCAAAAGAGATTGTGTGATATTACAACAAAAATGAATCTATTTGAAAAAGTAGGCTCATTTTTATTTGCGTTATATAGTTTTTAATTTTATGTCTTTCTTGACCTTTATTGATTGTATGAGTTATTCTGCCTAGAAATATTAATCTTTTTCAAATATCGGTATTATGAAAAAAATCTACGCATTTTTAATCATATTTTGTGTAAGTATCATGAATTGTATTTTTGTACAAGCTTATCCAGATGATACGACGGTTGTTTTTAGTCATCATGTATTGTTACCTGAATTTCAAAAAAAATCTGAAAATCTTATTCAATTTCCAAAAAAAGATAATCATGCATCAGCATCTGCAAATCATAAAAATGAGGAAAATCGTTTTA
>Ga0335398_10002529_pt1 | contig 28678 bp, 9 predicted proteins | sample BON03_FD_205742 | JGI IMG/M metagenome (GOLD analysis project Ga0335398, IMG submission 205742) | Freshwater microbial communities from Lake Bonney liftoff mats and glacier meltwater in Antarctica - BON-03 (spades assembly) (version 2) | ecosystem: Environmental > Aquatic > Freshwater > Ice >... | reverse complement strand
ATAGTATCGGCCAGGAGTATACGTGAGAGCATTTGCGTCCAAGATATCATTAATCATGTTCAGCGACCCAATCATCAGAACAGAATTACTTTTGGCCATTAGCACAGGGAGCAGAGCGACGCGGAGAGTAGAGTAAACGATTTCCTGCAATACAAATTCAGCAGCTATCAATGAAGGTTCTGCCAATGTTGCACCGGCCAATCCAACTGCATTCAGCTTGTCTAAGCAATCGCCATTCGTTCTGCCCCTGGCAGCCATCTCCGCCACGGTACAGTAGATCGTGACTTTTTCGCATCGACCCGGAAATTCAACACAGAATTGCACCAGGGTCATACTGCTCAGCGTCAAATAGCCTCCTCGCTCGGTACATGACAGTTTCATTACGCACTCCTGCAGAAAACTATCTTTCGAGAACACAGAGCCAAAAGCTTCCTGACGAAGGATGGCAAAATCTCTGGCGCTTACACTTGGAGAAATCGAAATACTGCCATTCTTCACTCCAGCTCGCATAACCAATAGTCCCTGCTGGGATTCACATGGCTCAGCAGTGCACGCCAATTCGTTAACGTCTGGATCACTAATTCTCGCACCCTCTAGGACAACGCTGAAGTCTTCATTGATTTCAAGGTCTGCCTTGAAAAATGAGATATTGGGGGGATTATTGACTGCCCTGACTTCCACCACAAAATTTTGCACAACAATATTCGGGAATCGAACGTCGCCGTTGTAGTTGGCCAAATCATTTGAAGTTATGGTGAGAACCTCCTTACCGAGATTGTCTGTGTTGAAGTATGGCTCTGGCACATACAGCAGACGATTTTGAATCACCTCTTCAAGACCCTCTTTAGTTCCAACTAACTCAATCTCTTTAGTTGGAATCTGAGTTTGTCCGTTTGGATAGAAATATGAAAAATAAGGGGTGGAAAATGGACTTGAGAAGCTTTTCAGTGGAAGATTGATGCACGGCTGAAACTGTGTTCCAGCTCCAGCCCAGCCCGGTGGACAGTTTGGACGAAAAAGCGTCTGGTTTGCCCATCGTGAAATCGTTATATCGCCCGTGAAATCCCAGCACCTAACCCCCCATGCGACTCTTCGCACATCGTTCATAAACTGGTTAGGAGGTGCCACTGTGCACATGTCTGTTTTCAATGTAAAAACGCCATATTTTGCCTGGATCGTAATCTTGAAATGGAAAGGCACTGCATTTTTTGTCATCAACGCAATAACACCCGGGACATAATCAGGGTCAACAATGCGAACAGATTGCATCTGCAGCTCTGTTCCTTCGAGCATTTGATACGCCATAAACTGTACTCGAACATTGTCTACAAAAACTAGACGTCCACTGGCAGGCGAATGCCTGTTATCCACGTATGCTGCAAGCTGCAGGGGTAGTTCAGCACGATGCGCAATAAATTCTGCAGTCTCAGCTTCATAGCTGTCTTTACCAGGGAGGGATACGACAAGAGGCTCGTCGATCCGGGGGTACAGAGTTGCCCAGGGATAGTCGACTCGGTCCGTCATTGTCAGTCTAAACGCAGCTCCTCGATTACCAGTGGTTCTTGCCCCCAACGAGATAACAATTTTGTAGCGTGCCCCGATTGCTAACATAGGGATCGTTTGGTTGACAATGGCATCTACCCCGACACCTGGACTAAGATAGAGATGCTGTACGCCCTCCGGTGATCGCATGTCGCCCTTCCAGCCAAAATAGGAAACACCGGCGGTGCCCTTGATGTCCCAACCGAAATTGCTCACGGGCCTGGGACCAACACCAGTGCATACTGCCATTCCATCATTTGGCACATGCATTCCTTCACAATCAAAATTTCCTTCACAAACGGCGGGATATTCAAAGCCATAGTTGACCATAGGCGGGTCGATCGTGACAAGAGCAGGCTGATTGACAGGTGTCGTCCTGAGCGTTGCTGATCCCTCTGTCCAGGTGATTAAATCCCCTAACGTTTCTCCGCATGAAACATCCGTGTTTGATAAATCATCCGGTTCGCGTTTGTCAGAAACACGAATTCTCAAAAGCTCGGGAACATCAGGAAAGTTGAGATAATTTGTGTCGGGCTGAGGGCTGTAGACCAAAGTCCTCATTGCATTTTGAATGTCTCGAGAGAACCCACGGATCTTTAGGGAGGAACATGCTTTGCCTGGTCGCCGGACAAGCTTGCAGCTGCAAGAGAAAGTGCGAGTATTCCATGCACACTGTTGGCGCTGGAGGCACGACCCTTCTTCTAATCGTGTCCTGCATTCAAGATCAGAGCAAGTTGGATCAACAAAAAAGTCTAGGTTACCTTGAGAACTTCCAGGCAATGCTTCTAGGGTCGACGTCGCAACAGGGTTGATAAATATTCGACCGTGTAGGACGCTCGCAATTAAGGTGAGCTTTCCAAAGCCCTGTCCGTCTGCGACGCATTCATCAGAGTCCACATCCTGTACATTCAATCCAGGGGCCAGAGCTTTTCTTGACATTTGAGTTGGCACATTTTCATTCACCTCTATGGGATCTGACTCACGCGGCACCGTAATGATGGGCAAATTATTCACAGGAATAATATCAATTACGAACTCCAAAGTACTCTCGCTTGCTGAACCATCGAATTCACCAGACGGATCTGAACCACTGAAACCCTGGTCACTCACCGTTAATCGCACCCGTTCCGTGCCTTGATTTCGATTGAAATATGGGTTCTCTTCGGACAATTTGTAACGGATCATTCGCATGGCAGCATTTGAGTCGAGCGGATATCCTAGAAAGGCAATGGGAGATATGAAGGTCTTCTCGGCACCCAAGAAGATTTCAATGTACTCTCTGCTATTCAAGGCGATACTACCCTGCTCGGCAGCCACTCGAATGTTCAACCTTGGACACTCTACAAGCCACATCGGATCTACCACATCATCGCCTCGATTTGCCAAAGTATCGTCCAGTTGTGACCTGCATTCCACTCGCGAAAATTCGTATTCATCCACAACCTTACTGACTAGTCCTCCTATAAGAATAGGATCTTTCTGTCCTTCATACATGACAGTTGTAAAGGGAATGTTCAGATCGAAAGGTAGTCCAGAATCGTAGCAGCTGTGGGGAAGTCCGGGGTGTGCGCAGTCCTGTCGGCATCCCTGGGAAATCCTGCCTTTAAAAACGATGCATGGCCGATCATTGACTGCAATAGTGTAAATGTTGTAAAGCAGCACGGTTGTGTACTTGTCCAGGCCTACTCCTGTGACTCCATTGTCTGCGAATGTGATGAGCACATCGTCCAAAAAGATGCCCTTTTCATCAAATACTGTATCGCCATCTTCATCTGCACGTAGCAGTTGCTTGTTCACACGCTCATGGATCTTTCTGGCACATCCCTTGTTACAGCCTGCAATTTCATCTTCTCCAACAAAAGCAGGAGCTCCGATGTCATTGATAAAACATAAACGGCTGCACGCAAGATTGTTCGAATTGAACTCTTCGCTATACAAATTTGAATACTGTAAGTGCTTATCAAGTCGCGAATGATACACTATATCCATCATAGCTTTGCGAATATCTGGAGCAAACCCCGTCACTCGCACGACAGTGTCTCGAAATCCCATCCCCTTTTCAAATGTGAGAGGTGCCCTGAGATCTTCTGGTATCGTCAGCGTCCCAAGACGAGATGCAATCTCTACTGTGACTCTCCCAACTGCATACTCACCTACAACCTCATCTGGCACAATCTGCAATCGGTATGGGCATTCCTCCTCCCAGCCTCGGTTACCACAATCTTCAAGCTGAACAATTACAGGAAGTTTGCCCTGCGTAGACTTCGTACGGATCCATCGGTCATGATACCACGGTTGCATGCGCAGGGGGGTTCGTGCTTCCTTGATGGGAATGATCAAAACACTTGTATTCGCATGATTAATTTCGTTACATGCCTGGAAACCGAACCCAGTCGCTGCTGCACACGAGTCTCTGGCAGACACATCTTCGACTGAGAATGTGATATTCGCAGCACCTCCACCCAATCTGTTGGCATACTTTCCTTTGATTCGGTATAAGATTACTTCGACAAGCCTATTCAAAACATCCAATTCCGCCTGTGTTTGAAATTTGGCATCGTCGATGCTGCTCCCACTACGGACTTCCAGCAAGCAAGTCTTCATAGGTTCATTTTCCTGGGGAGGTGTCGGGGAAAAAGAAGCATTTATGGACGCACCCATACTTATATCCAGTCTAGGGAGCAATCGTTCTTCGGTAGACGACTGTTGTCCGGCCGACGTTGTTACGGGCGCGATGAACCTCAGCACTTCGTTTACCGCTGGCACATCATCAAGCCGCAAGCACAATTGAGTACTGCCACCGAGTTCTTCAATCACAAGCTCAGAATCAAGAGCTGCGTAAACCCATTCGGCAGAACGTGCTGTAAAACGAGCCATTCCAACCTGAACACCAGAAACAGATTCATGATTTTTGTAAGTGAACAATTGTGTTTCAGAACTCACTGGGCACCGCACGAGACTGACAGGGAAAGATCCTGAACTGACACATCCGGGCGACCAAATTGACGTTGTGCCCGACTCTCCAGCCAAACCATTGTCTTGCATGGCATCGTAGCAATCGTACTTATAAAGCGCAACAACCATTTTTACCCCAGAATATGCAATTGCATCCTCCATTGCCTTGATATCCACCTCAAAATTCAAATATGTTGCTTTCCGAAACCCCACCCGACCATCGACCTTTAAAACACTTACTGAGTATGCAAGCACTGCATCCATCATTGGCATTGTTTCGTCCACATATTTCCATAATGTCGGGATACTGTATGCGTACGGTTTCCGCGAAAGAACTGTGCAATTGATCTTCAGAATATCCATACTCACCATGCCTTCTTCGACACTGATACTGCCTTCATATAGTTGATTTGTATGCTGAAAGCTATCGGGATCCACTACATGCGCACCTTTGATTTTAACCTTGCCACCCTCAAATATCACCGTTTGTTTCTCCACTAGGGCAATAGGAGGGTCGTTTTGAATCACCAGGGTCAAGTTGACCAATAATGAATGCGAAAATGGAACGTTGTAAGGAGCCTCGCCACCATAGCCGTTATCAAACACATTCACTAGAATCGTATCTTTGATATCAAAATCGTCATTGCTGTTTTCTGGGCCAAGATAATCTAAGGTCCTCAAATCGCTATTAACAAAGGCAAGGCTCCCAGAGATGGCAATGGATCTGCCAAATGCACCTGACGATGCTGTGCGAATCCCTGAACCAGTTCGAAATACTTTTAACGTGACGTTGATAAAATGGCCCATCATATCTTCAGCATCGTCAACGATCTGGACTGCAGGACTTGCGATTCGAGTGACACGGTCCTCTTGAATTTGATATGGTGTGAGGGAAGCTGTGATTACTGGGGGGTCATTCACAGGTTTGATTCTCATACGAATCATTGTGGGGGGGATTTCAGAACCTTCCACATGAAAGCGCAGCTGCCTCCACCTCGTAGGCGGACATTTCGAATTAAAGTTTAGGGGCGGCTGGTATAGTAGCCGATTGATGCCACTGAGGATGGCAGCACTTATGCCCTCTTCTTCAATGCTGCTGGTCCCATCTGAAAACGACAACAGACCCTCGGGATCGGCTCGGATTATTCGATCTTCGACATCTTTTTCACCAACCGTGCTTAATCCATTATGATCCAATGCCTGGATCTTGAGCTTCCTAACCCCACCACCAGGATCATCAAGAAAAAAAGAGGCTCGTTGGAATTGACAGAGCTTATCCGGACTGTCTTGTGGTATCACTGGCGAATTTTCCCAACAGATCTTTTCTAGGCTATTGTACGGATATCTCTCGATACGACCATTGTATACTTCTGGATCAAGGGACTGGCAGAATCCATTAGGTGACCGCGCAGGAGGCTGGTCAATAAATCCATCCTCCCCAGGGATCTGTGGGCACAAACTGCCCTTCACAAGTTTGCCAGCAGTTCTCCCATCGGCTTTCACATCGTAGTCATTCGGGAAAATGCCACCTAAATACCGAAAATATGGTTGAGTGCATGCATCTGGGGTGCAGCCAGCCTCGAAAGTACAAATACCGCCACACACTCCGCATAGGTCTAACGTTTCATCGCTGTTTCTTTTGCTGCTGCAGGTCAACACACAGTCAATCCCGCCACCACAGACTTTGCACCTATCGCAAGCCTTGCGGGCTGAAAAAACAGAATTGATGAACGAAAATTGTCCTCTCGGCCAATCAACACCTGCTAGCTTTCTTGATGGAACATCGATCGTTCCCGCGCAATCAGTTGGTTCTGTGATGATTCCATATAGTCCAGTAGGCGAGTGTGATGCTGGATCTGGAATTCGCGCAAATCTGCATTCAATTTTGCCACTAGCCAACGGTGGGGGGATGTCGAATGAATCCTGTGGCCAACGTGTGGTGTTGCACACGAATGATGGTGCGGATTCCTTAATATCCACAGTCCCATTTTTGGAATACCACGCACCAGGCGCTGCTGCTGTTGAAGCATACCAGTGCTGACAAGTTGCAGAGAAAATAGTGTCTCTAAAGACAAACGGGTCTTGAGATTCGACGAAGGTCTGTCGAGCCACTTCGAGAGGAACATTGGTGATGATCTTAACAGCACTATACGGAGCTGGGATCTCAATACCAGCAACTGAGTGCCGAATCATCACTGGACACGCCTTGGTATTTAACGGCCACGCGATGCCATAGGTTGCTTGGAGCTGGCCGTCCAACAGACCATCTGCAGTCTTGACACCTGGGAATGAGACTGGATTAAATTTAAATACAGTTGTGGCCAGATCGGCGTCGACCTCTGATGACCATCCATCCATTGACACTTCCACTTGGCTGCAATCTGTCGACTCTGGCACAACGGTTTCTTTTGTTGTCGAGTCTGGCAGAGGGCGCATAGAAAACTTTGAGCATGTAACTGAAAACAATTTGGTCTCGAATCCGACCCTTCCTGAAGCATCCATCGAAGCACCAATGAGAGCAGATGTGCACACGGATCGAATAGTTGACGACAAGAGCTCAAAAACATTTTGCACAGCGTCTGATTGATCTATACTGCTCTGCAGAAGCCTCCTTTTGGACACACCAGAAATCTTAAAACGGACCAATGAAGATCCAGCGAGTCGTGTAGCAATATCTAAGATTGTAGATAGCAACTGCTTGTCGTTCTTGGAACTTTCCACGGTCCTTGTCATTTTCTTCGTCAAAGCAAATAACTTATTGAATTGCTCATTTGAAAGTTGATTCTGCTGGTCGACTGCATCATTGATGGCCTGTGCAATCATGGATGCGAGTATTGGTGTCACTTGTAAATAGGCACCCCCGTCAAAACTGGTGACGTCCAACAATGTATCAATAAGTCCCGCTTTGAATCCTGCTAGTTGGACGGATAATGGGTCTGCTGTATTCTCCACAAGGACAGCTGCCGCCATCGCAGGATGATTCAGCAAGAATGAGCACTGCTTAAGCAAGTTGGCCATCGCTGCATAATCTTTTGAGAGATAAGCCTGGCGCCGAAAATTGTCAAAGGTATTAATGAGCACTCTGAAAGTGATTGCTTCTTCAGCGACCAAAGTTACCATAACTGCCTCTCTACTCTCGGTTTGCGCTCCATGCGAATCAGTGACGACTACGAACACGTCAAATACTGCACATGGCCCACCTGGAATGGAATCGGGTAATATGCAAGGTGCAGCATCTGCCTGTTCCTGTAACATGGGAAGTTTAACCTTTGCGACAGGGTTGGGACTGCTACCACTTAAAAACGTCCTTTCCCCTCCGATTCCTATGCTGTGCCCAAACGCATAATAGAGAGGTAGATCTTCAGTGTCGTCATCGAAGCGAGACGCTTCCACACCAAATTCTGTCACAAATGCCTTACCATTACTGGGAGACATGACAAGCATCCCACTCCGTGGAGATCTATTCACTTCCAGCATGATCTCGGCATATCCTCGCTCGCGCCATATATCCCCTAGCAAAGAGATTTCAAGAGTTTTGATGCTGAGCCGGAAAACAAAACGGTTACCAGGCGCTACCATCTCGGGCTTGATTCTGAAAGACATAAAGTCGGGGATCCCGATTACATTGATAGTAGTCGTCGATTCTGAGACAACTGAATTTTTTACATCTAATCCTTGTGCAACCTCCTCCAATTCAATCCTACAGGCAGGTTGTCCCCGTCGCGATGGGTGCTCGCATTTACCATCCCACGATTCCAGTGCCAGTGCAATACTTACTTCCGGTATGCTGGCATATAGTACCAGGGTTTCATCTGGAGCAATCTTAAATGGTGCTATCTCTAGAGCTTGATACAAATTGACCTCTATCGTACGTCCGTACAGCAAATAGTCGTTCGACAGTGAGTCCTGTCGTCGCACAGTAATCCTCCGAAATCCTCGAAATTCGTCGCTAGATTTCTGTATGGGGTCGGTGGCATACCTGACAAAAATTGTAATATTAAACTCGAACGTGTACCTATCGTCCAGTTCCACGCTCATTACAATAAAGTCTGGCCTGTTGCAGCACGGAAAGCTTTCATCTCTTTGCTCCTGTGTCTGGGGAAATGCCATTCCGTCAACCGAATTGTTGAAAAAGCACTTTTCCACAACACGATCGTCGGGTGCCAGAATGTCAGAGTCTTTCCTCCAGTACTCCAGCTCTCCTGCGGGCCACTTGCGGCAGTCCCAAAGATATGTCACAGTTGCTGATGATGGCAAGTCGCTTAGTCCTCGAGTGTCAAGGACTGAGATTTTCACAGGAAAGGTGATTCCTGTAGCTGACTTGCCCTGGATAGTGATAAACGAGTTGTCTAGAGGAACGTATATATGCCCGTCAGGCCTGTCCTCGCGGATCGTTAGGATTGGGGTTAACACCCTGTTCTTGACAAAAATAAGCGAGGTATCTGACCCATTTTGAAACAAAACCGTTTGAACTGAGTTCTGCATCTTCACCTTAGCAAACAGCTTGTAGTAATGCCCGGGCTTGAGCAAGCGTTGGGGCACTTTGAGCAAAGCAGATGTACTCTCAACTTTGGTGAGGTCGATAGCATTTACGGTAAAGTCTTGTTGTAGTCCAGCCGCATGGTGTTGATCTTCTACAGAACGGTACATTCGTCTGAGGGGAGCCAACTCCGCCAGTGACCACTGAATCGAGGCAAGTTTGGAACCGGCAGCAAAAGTGGTATACTGTTGCCGGGTGGATGACAGCATCTTCGAAACCTGACTGTTTAGTGGACGATCACCACATCCAGACCTGGAACAACAAACCCTTGAATCAGGCACCAAAATATCTGCCTGCACAGTCAAATCTGTGCCGGCCCTTATTTCTAAAAAGCGAGGAGTCTGAATTTGGACAAGCGGAACAGGCGTGTAGTGCAACAACGTGTCCGTATTCGCGACAAAACTGATGGCTGGACATATTTCCGGGTCCGGTGTTGAACACTTATTGCATTGTCCCTGCACATTTTTGGAAAGTGCAACTGAGTCAGTTTTGTTATGTTGTAGGGTACCTCACACCTGCCGAATCTCGAAATCGAGTGTCCATAGAGACCGATGCAACCCCAGACACATTGCAAATCGGCCAAAACCCAGACACGGCAAAAAAACGCCTCAAAAAAAACACCTCACATGACGTTGCATAGGCCACATAAGGCTGTTTCGAAACGCATTCAAACTACTGAAAAAGATGCACCGACTTAAAAAACGTGCGCCGACTTTTAAAAAACCAAAAATGTGCACCGACTGCACAAAAACGTGTGCCAACTTGGAAAAACAAACGTGCGCCGACCAAAACAAACATGCACTGTCTTGAAAAACACAAAAATTTGTGCACACCAGAAAGAAATGTGCATGAACTGAGCGGAGCAAAACATGCGCCAACTTGATTAAAACAAAAAATGTGCGCCTACTTGAAAAAAACATAAAACGTGCGCTAACTCAAAATATTGAAAAACATGCACCGACGTCACCAGACAATGCGCAGGCTTGAAAAACATGCGCCGACACGGTGGGAAACAGTTGGCGAGTTGAGGAAAACGTGCGTCAACTTTGAAAAAACGTGCGCTAATACTCGACGCACGTTTCTTGTGTCGACGTACGTTGTTGCCCGGCAAGGAAATCGTGCGCCGACACACCGTGCCCAAGGGCCACAGAGATGTCCCGAGTGGCGGCGTCAGGGCTAAAGTCCCTCACACGCCGCGCGCCCAATAGTTTCGTGTGAGTTTCGAAATTTCGAGATATTTGGGAAAACATACTTCTTGGGTGTTTGTGTGGTTTGTAATGCTGTAGGGATTCAATCTGTGTGGTTTATTGAATGAGATTCGAAGAGATTCATGAATGTGCGGAATTGGAAAAGAGAGCCTATCCGCGTGAGAAATCTTGTGACTTCAGGCAAAGGGGGGGGGGTGGATTCACCTGATATTGAGCGCAAAGCGTTGGGTATTTATCTGCTTCAATCTGCATTTTCATACATGAGTCCGTCAGTTTCGAGTAGACATAGATCCCAGCGCACTACGCAGATAGTCTTTGGACTTCTTGCTTAAAAGGTGCATCCTAGTAGGTGGGACAGAGCCAGGCAAAATGCCCCATATCGCAACATGGGTATCACAAGCAGCAAACAGATTGGGGGTATTGACGAGCTCATGCGATTAAAGAAATAAGCGTGATGGAGACAAGAGAAATAGCTTTGGGAGACCTTGCATTTTCTGGCCACTGCAATGCACGTCATCAAAATTCCAGGATTTGTACCTGCATTCGACATGCATTTTTGTCACAACAAAGGGCCCTTGGTAATGGTGCACTTGGCAAAACACAACAAAATGTGGTGGCACCAGATGAAGCACTTTTGCGCTTGCAAGCAGAACGCATGTGTGTGTGCGAACTTCAAACGCATGAGCACAGCGCGATTGGAGATGCTGGCGTGAGCCCTGTTGCTCCACTCATGCCCAAAGGTGCATGCTGTCCCAGCACAACTTTCGAGCGATTGTGGGAGAGGATTCGACCACTACACTTAGTGAGGCCGCGGGCAGCCCTGACCCACCGTGGGAGGCAAGAACGAAGAAGGGAGTGGGGGTTTGGGGGGAGACGCCGCCAGCAATGACCTGGAATGAGGCGTTGAGGGTCCTCGATGTAATCTTTGTAGTAAAAATTTGCAGTCTGCAGAAACCAGTTGAAACGATTCACGGACAAGACCGCCAGTGAGTTGAGACTACCAGACAGAGCATCTTCAGCATCGAAATCGACACTTTTCGTCTGATACAATGAACGCTGCGCGGGCAGCAGCCAAACCTGCTGCTTTTCGTTCATTGCAACAGAATTGAGGCACATGAGATCGATACACTTGCTAGCTCGGACTCCCCACATATGATCAACAGGCCGTCCCCCAGAATGTGAGCTTGCACTTGCGCTCACTTTCAAGCGGGTGCATTGAGCTGTATTTGCTGGCGCGACAACGTGTGCCACTGGTCGCTGCTTTTTGTTGTCGGGCACCCCATCCAGTACAAATACCCCTGTCGCAAATCGGTACCAGTTGTATCGTGCACCCAATGAAGCCGGACGAATGTCGAAGAACGAATCCTCCGTGCCTTCAGCCTGATAGCCAAACGTAACTAGAATTCTATCCCGCAAAATATATGTAAAATAGGCAGCTCTTCCAAAGAGTTTTCCGCTGTCCAAGATAAGCTTGCGTGCTTCCAAGCGTCCCCCAACTTCCTGTCCTTTGTTTGTGTCCAAATCAAATTGAATTATAATACCAGTGCCATCTTGAGTGAATTTGGCACCTTCGACGAAGGGTGATGAGTGACCATTGAAGCTCCACGTACCAAGCGGTATTCTTTGGCCATAAAATGTAAAAGCAAATGGGATGGTCTCAAAGGGTCTCAAGAGGCTTTTGCAAGGAGTTACTGCTTTGTCAAACTCTTCTGGGCACTTCTTGAAAAAGTGGCTGCACTTCAGTTGCGAATTTTCGTCACACTTTTCAGATGGCACTGGCGGCGAGAGACACGTTATGACGCACACCTCTTCCATCGTGAGACCAACAGTAATGTTCTCGCACTGTGCCCTCCGAAAGATTGGGCCCACAGGTGCATTGCCCTGAACTTGAAAAAGTACATCGCCAGTTGAGACAGCCTGGTCGTCAAATGCGTAGTCCTCGGACGCAGCCCCAAACTCACACTGAGCTTCATTCAACTTGTCCCGAATCACTCCGGGCTTGCCTCGCTCGGTGGTGTAATCTACATCTGATAAAGGAATAGAATCGAGATAGAGCCCTTTGATCTGTACGACCGACCTACCCTTGCTAGACCCAGTCAAGGGGGCGCGCAGCGTCGTCTCGAAGAACGTGAACGGTTTTGCGTTGCGCGTCCAGATAGCGCCTCCAGTGAGAGTGAGGTCCAACATACCTTTAATGCGTGTAAAGACCACAGGAGTTTGACAAACGCAAGTAGAACTGTTTTTAAAATACGCAGCCGTGCTGTATAGAATTTCACTGCCAAAGGTGGTTGTGCCACTCAAGAAAAGCCTCCAGCGGCACTTTATCATGGTTGGGCCCGTGTCGACAAAAGGCTGCCCTATGACTGTCACCTGCAATCCTCCCACAATGTGTGCTGTGCTTGGAACAAGCTGCTCAATTTGCGGGATCGTTGTGTACATAACTTGCATGGACGTCATAGTGTATCCTTCCTCGTCGTTCACCACAAATTGTTCTGATGTCGTATTGGGATCTACCCTGTTGTTTTCCGCATCCCCTAGGTTCTGCAAAAGAATGTTGTAAACTTCAACCATGGTGCCATTTTCATCAACATAGTTTTCGTACACCATGGAGAAATAATCTGCTTCTGCTGCGCGCCCAGCACCAGATGGGGGTGAGAATGACGACAACCCAAATATGACCTCAGTGTCTGCGCTCAACGTGAAGAGGTCCGAGGGATCGGGTTTCATGTATGTGAGCTCCCCTGGTATGAGATACTTATATTGCCCCCCAAATTTCCCCTTATTTTGGGGATCAAAATGCAAAAGAAAGTGCCCGCTGACATTGTGTAACATGCCATACAGATTGCCCGAGGTGGGGTCCACTTGCAACGAAGTGAGCACACCTGGTAGCTCACGGTTCCAAAGATGTGATGCTGGGTCTGGTACACCAATTGCTGCCATTCCCGTTTTGAGTGCAAAGAGATAGCCCTGCTGAAACGATTTTCCGTTTCTGGTAATCGTTTTCACGCCGATACCGTAATAGATTTGTTCGATTGCGTCCAGAGCAGCGAGACCCGGCACAACGTGGGTGTAATCAAGCTGCAGGAGTGCATCGAAAGTGAGCTCCTCCCTTATTGCGCCATCACGCGTGTCAGCGAGCACCTTGACCATAAAGTGCTCGCCTGACGAGTATGTTATCAGACCATAAATGAAACCGTCGATACGGTTGTACTGAATGGATGTGAGCGTAAACGACGCAGCTGTCTGCCCCCGAACAATACGCTGGGTTTTTGACTGGTTTGATACGTAGCTGTAGGGTGTGACATAGGCACTGGCAAAGCCGTCCTCAGCCGCAGCGTAGTAGTAGAACTTTTCAACCGAGTTCCACGACGCCACGCCCACGGAGGGATCGCGACCGCGCATCATTTCATTGGCATCGCCTACATCCTTGAGCACCTGCAGGAGTTCTGCGCCGGCATCATCCGTGGTGATTGTCAAGCGATGTGTTCCACTGTCCCCCCCCACAACCTTTCCGATTGCAGCAAATATTGCACCGTGCACAGTCGCAGGCATGATGGTAAAGAATAAAGATGCCAGCAGCACAGTAAGGAGGGCTGGCAGTGAATGTATCGTATGGCTGCGGGCGCCTGGGGCCCGCCGTGCTAATCGTGCTGCAGCGAAGGGTTCCTGCTGCTCGTCCCGCCACGAACCTCTCCTCCTTGACCACCGCAATCGATCCCCCCCGGGGATGTGCCCTCTCCGCGACGCCCTATCCGATGCGCTGCAAGCACGTTGGCTGTTCTCCTCACACGTCGGCCGCCGAGTTCGCAAACTGCGGCTAGCATAACAATCATCCGCCGCATCCGAGTCCGCCACGCTGGCGGTGTGCAGTACACAAGAAGCGCTTGCTCCCCGCAAAGTCCGGTGCACGTGGCTCCGCCCGGTCGATTGCGTGGCGCTCTCTTCAGAGACACAGCAGTGACCCTCCATCCCGCAAAGAAGTGAGCAGGGGAGAGAAGAAGTGGACCGGGCGACGATTGGGACAGAACACTCGCGCTTCGCGCTTTTTTGGCAAAAAAGATTCTCTTGGCACTGGAAATAGCAGTCCGCTGACTCGATGGGTGTCGTCATTCTGCGTCGACCAACGGGAGTGTAGTAGGCGTCTCATATATGATGTGCCATAGAGGGCATGCAGATGTGGTAGCTGCGCGTTTGCCTGTGCGCAGCCGGCTTCGCTTCGCTGTCGCATGTGCGTCGTCGCTTCTTCTGCTGTGCGCGACGGTGGCGCTGCTGTCGAGCCAGGAGGCCGCCGCCTCTGTGCCGGGCGGGCGCAACCAGGCAAGCCTCGGGGAGTGGTTGGTGCTGACTGCATCGAGCGTGCTGGAGGGCAACGCGAGCCGCAATTCAACGCAGGACCTCGCACAGATGAAGCCGAGGCTGAGCTTCTACGAGAAGTTCATGCAGCGGCTCGCGAACCTGAACGTCAACACCAGCGAGGCACAAAATGGCACAGAGTGCGAAGACAATGATGAGGAGTGCATCCCCGCCGAAGCTACGCGTGTCAGCGCGTTGCAGATTACGGGCAACATGGCCGATGACTGGGAGGTGCGCAATCCGCAGGACCATCACCCGTTCCAGTTTTGTGCTGAGTACTCAGATCTCACGGCCAAGGAACTCCGCGAATGTCTCACGCACTTGATGAAACCCATAGAGCTGGCACGCTCGGAACCTATTGCCCGCAACGGGACAGACGCGTCGCTGGAGCTCGCGGCAGAGACCAATCGCACATTCAACGTGACGGAGGAGAGTGGGTGGGATTCGTGCTACGAGGCGTTTGCATACCCCGAGGACAAAGCTACGTGTTTGACGTTTGTCACTAACAAGCTGAAAGGTGATCTAGCCTTTGCGTGCACGAAGCTGGATACAACCGAGCAGCGTTTCAAGTGCCAGCGTGTCGCTGCTGCCGTCAAAAACGTGAAGGATCTCATTCGACGGCAGGAAGTGGTGCCGTCAGAACTGTCAAAAGACGCGCTGGTCAAGGAGCAGAACAGGATGCAGGCAACCATGGATATGCAGGATGAGGAGAATGCGACGGAGACGGCGCTGCAAAAGATGAGCCCGGAGCTCAACAAAATGCTGCAGAAGACGATAGACATTTCTGATGAATCTAATGACAAGCTGACCTCCATGGAACAAGCTATCAATGAAACACTGCTCTCAGGTCCCCAGACTGCGTTCGACCGACTGGGCCCTAAGCCGGGGCCATTCGGCGAGCTGCCCGGTAATGAGGAGCACGACTACATGGTTGCGAAAGCACTGGCTTCCAACCTATCATCGACGGCAGCGGCCGCCGAGGCTGCCGATGCAAATACTTCTGTAGATGTGGCCAAGGCTGAAATGCGAGCTATCATTAACAGGGGATACAACGGGGCGGGAGATTCCATCCGCGCTCTGCGGCTTATGAAGACGCCTGGCGGCATTACCCACCCACAGGCAGCTGCGATATCTGCAGTGGACCAAACAGCGGGTGGCACAGCTGCTCTTCACACCAGGGCCAAGTCAAATCTGGCTTACACCGAGACACTGCTGCAAATTGGCAGCAGCAAGAATCGTGCAAACAATTTGGCCGGCCGTTTGCAGGGTCTGGTGCAGCTGGAGAAACTTGCAATGCATGGCAATCTGGGCGATCTTGACAGCATTATGAATGGCGTTGTGCAGGCACCTCAGGAGGATGTTTCGGAAGAACAAATGGAGGATGCAAAGATCGCTGCGGCTTTTGGCGACGATGGCAGCAAGTTCCTTCACAATCAAAACGATGCAGGAAAGTCGCTGTTCGATTCGAATGCATACATGCATGTGCCACCAAGACCGGCTCCGAAATCCGCAGCCAACATTGCCGCTCAATTTCGCACAGATTCTGTTTCAACAGTCGTACCCTTCGCTGACGATGGCTCGGAGGATATGGACAAAGAGCCCGTTGGGGACCTCGGTGATGTCATGGATGGCACGACTGCCGTTCATGCTCTGACGCCATCAGCAGAGATGCGGCAGACGCCAGCCATTGCTCAAATGTTTGATGCTGATGGACGTGTTGCTGGAAAGCTGGCAACCCAGTGGATGGGATCTGGTAAAAAAGAAGAGATTGCACCACCTGCCTACAGCTTTGACAAGAGTTTTGTGCACATCTACAAGAAGCTCATGTCGAATGGCAACGCGGAACTCCAACGAATCAAGCTGCTGCGGGCAGATGAAGACAATAGGGTCCCCAGTGGGGCGCTTCCCATCAACGCAAATGATGTGCAGACAGCTCTGGAGCCCACCGCGCCGGAGGGTCACGAGTCGACTCGACAGGCATGGCTTAAAAGGTGGCTTCAAAAAACCCGCGATGAAACGGATGCTGCAGATGGGCAGTCCATGGTTTATACAGCTGATGGCTTGCCGACTGCTACACGTCATCGTTTGTCATCAAGTTCGGATTCTCAGGACAAGGGAACGAAAAGATCAAAAAAGACGCCAATGCACAAAAACACCGAGGCAGCAAACGAAGGCAATGACATGAACAGTCTGTGGAACAAACTGCTCGACGAAGAAGCAATGGCAAAAACCGCAAAGTACGAGGCTAACGTGGCCAAGGAACAGGCCGCAATTGCAGGTCGAAAGATTGAGGAGAGAGAAAGGGAAAAGAGAGTGCAGGCATCTGAGAGAGAAGAGGCCAATATGCGCTCTGACGAGGCCAAGGTGGCTGAGGACAAGCACGACGCAGCAGTAGCAAAGAGGCAGGCTGATGAGGTAGCGCATAGGCTTGCCGAGCAAAAATTTCTTGCAATACAAGCCGCTGAAAACAAGGCCAAGCAACCACGGCGTGGACAAGAATTGGCAAAGGAAGAAGCTACAAGTGTGACGGCCGAACGTGAGCAACAACAGGTAGTTCAGGGACATTTGACAGCCAAGAGACTGTCCGACATCCGATCGACTGGGCTGCTCAAGGCAGCAATTGTGCGACAAGCCAAGGCCAACGCGAAGGCGGCAGAAAAGGAGGCAGAGAAAAGGGCGTTTACAAAGGCGGCAGCATGGGAAGCATTCGCAAGTGCGGCAACAAAGGCGTCGTCAAAGGTGCAGCAAGTCGCAAGGATGGAGCAACAGAAAGCCTTGGTTATGCATGCCAAGCAAATGGACCGAGGACTTGATGCAGCTGCTGCCCACGCGTCTGCGCCGCGGCCTGCAGATACTAAGGATCTGGAGGCAACGATTGTGGCGACGGTGAAGAGACTTGAACTCAAAGCAGAGCATGAGCCTGTAGTTACAAAGCAGGAGCAGGATGAGCAGAGAAACGAGGTAGAGGAAGCAAAAAAGTTTTTGGAACAAGCCGCCCTCTTGAAACAACAGCGAGCCATCGTACGACCAGAAATTATCACAAAAGAAAAGAAATGGGCATCGGCTCAGGAGCCGATGGCCGTGGCCGGCGAGAGGGCTCCAGTGATTGATGCTCCAGTGATTGATGCTATGCCCGGTGCTGCTACCCTGGCTCAGCCTGTCATGTCGCCGGCCGCACGTGTGCAGGATCGAAAGAGTCGGGTTGCAACCGATTTCGATAAGGTGAGTACCGATAAGGTGGGTACCATTTCCCAAGATGCCCAAGATGGAAACGCCGCAACTGCAGCTCGCGTCCATGCTCTGGCGCTTGTGCCCGGAGCCATCCCTGTCCTCGCGCCTGCTGTTGTGCCTGCTGCAGCTCACACCCAATCTGTGCAGCCCTCCCTGGCCGTCAGACCTGAGAGAGCTGTGGCAACTGCGGCAAAAGCGGCACCTGCCAAGTTGAGTTCTCTCGATAAAGCGAAACAGATGGAGATTCAACTAAAGAAGGAGGATGCCCAAGAAGAAGCGAAGGTAGCTGATCTTGTTAAATCCTTTTCAAACGGAGGGGATGATGGGATTGGGGGAGACGGCGACGGGGGGAATGATCATGTATTTGCAGGGTTGGAGCCTGCGAAGGCTGCTGTGAATGTTGAGAAGTCAGTATATGCGGCTGGTCAACGAGCGACTATGGCTCAGATTCATGCTTTGTCTAAGCAGGCTTCTGCTGCAGACAGTGACGGGTCGAATCTGGGGGATCTTATGAGTATCATGGCGGCGCCCCCGCCTACAAGCATTGCCGCTGCATTCCAGCCTGTGAACATCGCTAGCCATCACCACATGGCCAAGATCGATGCCGAGGTATGCCAGGCGTTGTCTTTTGCACCTCATGCATCACTGTCTTGCCCGTTCTTGCGGTTAGACTCTAAAGAGTCCCTTCCATCCCAACACATGCGTTCTGGCTGATTTCAAATATTCTGTTGCGTACAGAAGAAGCTGTTTCACGATGCAACGCACAAATGGCCCACGCCAGCCACCGGTGTAACGGCAGAAGCCGCGCAAATCAAGCAAATGAATGCCCAGGAAGAGGTACGTGTGCATGAGTGTCTCGAAGCGCTTCCTCTACATGAAGGCCTCGCAGCATGAATGCCTCGCACCCGTGTGTCTGAAATTTCTCCAAAAACTAACAGTTGTGTTTTTTGCTATTACAGAAGCAGATCGACAAAATGCCAGGGGCTGACGCAATGAACCAGCTCAAAACATTAGACGCCAAAATCAAGGCAACACGCCAGGGCATGAAAGACCACTTGGCAAAGGAAAAATTGGTAAGTCTCTTTAGTCTCTTTTTCCCGTTTCCCCAGAGCGAGCGCTCTGTGTTTTCTTGCGTGTCACTATTCGTGGGTCCACATGTATACGTACGTACCCACTAGTGGAGAAGACTCTGGCAAAAGTGTAGGAAGGAAACACTCTCTATAGTTGGCTAAACCAACGCAGATTACATCACTTTCACGGGCTACAGCAACAAAATCCCACTCCGAGAGTTTCGTTTTCCAATTTTGACAAGAATATCGAGTGCACGCGTGTAATCTGCAGGAAACGCACGCACTCACAACAATAACAGTACGCACTAGTAGCACTCACAACAATAACAGTACGCACTAGTAGAACACGCACATGACGCCCAAGCACAAGTGCTGTGGGGTTCTGACTTGAATGCTCATGGCGTGGCTGCAGTATAAGAGGCAGGCGGAGCAAGCGCAAAAGAACATGGCGAAGCTCGAGGGCGACAACAGTGGAATGTTTGGACTAATTGGGGCTCTCGAGTCTGCTGGCTCTGCCGGGGGAGCACTAGGCAGTATCATTGCGTCTGGTCTTTCTCAAGCACGAAAGCCTGGTGCGAAGGACCCAGATGTTTCCAAAGCATTTTCAAAGGTGTGGAAGTCCAACTTGCCGAGTTCCAAGGTGGATGCTGAGGCAAAGCACGACACGCCCGACGCTTGATGCCCTACCTCACGTGCCCTACCTCACTCCATACACACCAGCCACATACAGACATACAGCATATATTCTTAATCAATGACATGGTCAAACATGGGCCAAGCCTGATATTTTTTCGGCGAATTAAAAAAACACGCCAATTGGATAAGGTTCACACTGCTTGTTGCATCCTTACATCCCCGGGCTGTCTCCTTTACAACTTTCCTGGCATACATTCGCACCAGCACTGCACTCCAAGTAACCCTGGGAACTGCCGTGGCAGACACGAGTGGATGTACGGTATTGTCCAAGTCCTACATATTTTCAAGATTCTAGGTATTTTGCAGCCCAGGTAAAGTTGCAGTAGTCAATGCGCTGGCTGATGCTGGGGGTCAAATTGCAAATTGGTACTGTGCCTCCTGTACTGCGCCAGGGGGCGCAGTACAAACAAAGATCTGCAATACAAATCCAAAAACTTGAAGAGTAGGTACAGATCCAAATTCGCTTGACAATACTGGTTGGGACCTCCATATTTTCCTCATGGTTGGACGCAGAGAGGTGAGGGTGACAATTCTCAAGGCAAGTTTTCGTCACCGTGGCACTGCAGTAAATGGTATGGGGTGGCTACGACTAGTAGGCTCCTTCAAATTATACGTCTCTTCTGCAAAAGAGCCCTATACAAGAGACTATATTCTGCAAAAGAGACCTATAATTTTAAGGAGCCTACTAATCGTAGTCACCCCATATTCCATACAAGTCAAGTCCTTAGTAACCTGCACATCATTGAATGATTTCGATTCGTGTAGAACTTGTAAAACACACCGGGGTCTCTGACTCAGATTCTTTGAAGAATTCAACTCCCGCATTTCAAAACGCTAGCAGTGGCATGTTTGGTCGCAGTGCTGTAGTTGCTGTACTGACTGTGGTACGCATCACATCTAAAGGCCTCCCATCAAGTGTAAAGAAAGAAAACTATACATGAATCATGCAGCCGTGTGATCCGGAAAGAGGGCAGTGAATTATATGTATTGACTCGGATTAGTCTAGGAGGTGCTAACAGGTTACCGAGACAGTGGAAAAGAGATTTGGGCGCCTCAGATACAGGGTGGAGTAGAGTTATAGGATGCCTTAACTGTATAGGTCATTTTCCGCAAAAGAGCCCTAGAATTAGTGGCTAATTTGCGGAAAGTGATCGATGAGATAAGGCATCCTATGGGTGTTGGCCACCCTGTACCATGATTTGGATCTATGAGCTCTGTCGGGAGTGTCCTAGAGAAAAGACAATTGCTCATGCAATTTCACCCCTCCCCCCATCATAATTTCGGCCTTCAACACCAAGTGAGGAAACCCCCCCTTCCAAACCCATTGTTTCCCTATAAATCTGGGCGCCTCAGATATTGGGTCTGTGAGATCGCTCGAGAGTGTCCTAGAGAAAAGACAATTGTACATACAATTTCTGCCGTTTCTAGCCTGGCAGTCATTCTCGAATTCGAAATGTTGCCAGCCTAAGTGCGCAAGAGCCTGAGATTCTGTTGGGGGAGGGGGAGGGGGGAGAGACGTGATTTTGTTATAATAGATCGTGTAAAGTAGACTGTATTCCTAGTAGGATTTGGCGCGGCAAAATAATCAACTACCCCTGTGATTGTCACGAGAGATGAAAGTGAAGATCCAATGATTGTTTTCACCACTAATCAAAATTGATTTGCATAGCCTTCGTATGAAAGAATTTTGCCGAGCGGGCACGCCACGCGCACAATTGCCGCTTTCAACGAACAATTGCTTTTCACTTATGATACCGCGACAAAAATGAACCAACAAGAGGTTCTACTCCTGTCAAGTTACTATGCAAAGGAGATGCAAATTTGAACGATTCGAAAGCCAAACTTGGAAAAATGGCAGTCCTGTTGGGTGGACAGGTTTCTTTTGAAAGAAAAATCATGGAGAACTTGCCAATGGGGGGCTCCTTTGCGCCGCGAGAAATCAATCCCACACAGAACTCCATCAACACTGGGAAACTTTTGAATAAACATTACGCCGACTGCTGCGACCACAATTCCGTTTCGTCAAATCCTATTGGGGCCTGGGGCCCGGGACACGATAATTGTATCGCAAACTTGACAACAACTTTGAAACCAGGAGCAATGAATCTTTGCAACTGTCCAGACTCGGATTAAGAATCACATCTACACTGGCAAACGGAATTTATCCCAAAACGACCCAGAGCAAACGACCATTCTTTTTATCATAAACTGAATAAACATTTTTTTCCAAGTTCCTAATCTAAGTATCCAAGTTTTACCAGAGCTGAGCTCATACGGGAACTCAATGAGCAGGCGCCTCTTTCCAATCCCCGGCCTCAGCTCTTTTTCACCAGAGCTGTGTTACAGTGCATTGTTCGCTATAGCGATAGACTATCCATCGACTACCTAAACATGAGAGAGTTTATGAGCAGAACCGTGACGCCTAGCTGTAAAAGGAGGTTACGAGCAGTTCGTGGTTTTAGAACAGACGGTTCGTGGGTTTGAGAACTGACTCTCTCATGTTGAGATGTTCGATAGATGGTCTATCGCTAATATGAACTAGTCACAGTCATCATAGTCAGCACGAGCATAACCATCACGATAGCATCAAATCATCGGATTTAGACTTGCAATTCAAGGTGTGGCCTGACGGCTTTTTGGATTTTCTGATTACTATGTGCGACCCTCACTCCCAAATGATGTGCCCTATTGTCAATAGATCAGTGTCAATTGCGAGCCCCAGATACTGCCCTTTGACACCAACACATAGAGGTAGAGGTGGGTACGGCAAGGTCCAAGGTTTGTTTTCAGGACTCGAATGTGCACTTTTATATAACAAACATTTCAGTCTGAGCCCTGGCGTATTAGTACAACAAGATCAATGTCTGCTGAAACGTGCGCTCGTTCCAGCTGAAGACGTACTTCATCTCCCAGCACAAACGTTTGAAGGTACATTGAATATTCTTACCCTGTAACCTCCCGTGCAACCTTTCTCTGACTCCCCCAAACCCACCCAGACAATAAACTGGCAACAAACTGGCAGAGCTCAACATCGTTAATGCGTGTGACATCTTAACACTTCCGCTCTGCACAATTTATTGCCGTTCGAAGCTGCACATACATTTCCCCGTCCAAGAGGTTTAAACGCCTTCATGCTCCAAATGCTTCTCAAAATCACCAATGTTGCCGAATCCAAGGGCCTGAACACCCGCGGATCCTACCTGATCAGCCTCAGCCACAGCGCGCAATGCCAGAGAGCTGTCAGACGCTGGCTGAGGCGGCCCATGGAAGGCAGTACTAACCGGTACACGGTTATCGCCAAGGATGCGCTCTTGTTTATGACCAGTGAAGGGGATCATTTGATGCGTACGCTCCCAGTCATCACCCTTGCTCTCCTCATTTTTCAGCAAGTCCGCCGCATGGAGCTGCGATCGAGGAAGCTGCTGACGCGATAGTCGCCGAGCACTGACTGGCTTAAGTCCGTTCTTTTGCTCCCATCGACTGTCTTCTGAAAGCCCCCTGTGCACCATGGAAGATGCAACCTTCTGAAGAGGCACCAGTGTCAACCCGTCGCTAAGGGCTTCCTTTTCCAACTGCTTCGGCTCTCCCGATCGGCGAAACTCCGACTTATCGTCCCCACGGCTGACAGTGAAATCAGCTAGCTCCTGCGAGTGTGCTTGGCCCCAGTTGGCAAGCTCCATCGAGCGGCCCTTGCGCATCTGCTGCATTGAATCAATCGGACGCACGCCGTGCGCCTTGTCCCACGCAACAGATGACGAGATTACTTGCATGTTACCTCCCGGTTCTTGTCTGCGGACTGACAGAGGGTATGATATGTCCTCGTTTGCCCGCATCTGCTTTGCGTACTCCCTATGAAGTCTCTGCATGCGTGTCTCCCTGTCCGATTCATCCTGCCTGCTGCGCATCAGGGCAGGGGGGACAGCCACATTACGCTGGGGGCGCGATTCGATAGGCTGGGCATTCTCAAGTGATGGCTCCACTGGCAGCCTGCTCAGAATGGGTAGAGAAATGGATTGCCCAGCTGCCGAATTGTTGGTTACCTTCTTGGAGGCCAACGCGTGAAGCTGCGCCTTTGCAGCCTTGAGCTCGGCCTCAGCTGCCACCTCCTTTTGCTGCGCAATGAGCTGCTGCTGCAGCTCCTCCTCAGCTACGCTCTTCTCCCTCGAGGCTTCAGCCTGCACACTCTCGAGTTGGTGTGAGTCGTACGCAGAAGCACTTTCGCGCTCAGTATTCTCTCGAGCCTCCTGGGCTCGGGCTCGGGCGTGGGCGCGCGCCTCTTGCTGGGCTTCACGGTGAAGATGATCCACGCTCTCATCATTTTCCTCTCTCTCTGCATAGGCGTCGCGGGCATTGTGAGCCTCGCGAACCTGCTGGTCTTGGCTCGCCTTTTCGCTCTTCGAGGCCTCCGACCGGGACTCGCGGCTCATCTTTTCATCTTCCCTGAGCTGGGAGGGGGACTCACTCTGGTGAACCATCTGCGCGAGACCAGACAGCTCAGGGTCGCTGCTGTATGCAGCATTGCGCTTCGCAGCGAAGCGAACAAAGTTTTTCGCCTTCAGTTCAGTCTTCTGCTTGGCGTGGAGTGCCTGGCACCAGGAGACCTCATGGTGGTAAAAGCAATCCATGTCGTAATCGTTGGCACCATCCATTGCCAGTGCCTGTTCTTTCTTCTGCTCTCGCTTCTGCTCTGACGAGAGACCGGCTGAATTCACTTTCACTTGCGCAGCACGGCCAGCCAGAGCAGTACCGCCATCCTGCGCGCCGCACCATGCCACGGAGTGCGTGTAGTAGCAGTCGGCACCAAGAGCCACCTTGCCTTTGTTCTGCCCCTTGTAGAGCTCACCCTTTCTCATGAAACGGTGTGACCATTTCGTGTCGTCGCTCAGCGATTCAGTCATTTCTGCGGGGTGGTCGTCGTGCACCTCGTCATCCGTGCAACCCTCACAGCTGCGGCTGCGGATTTTTTGGCCGAAACTGAGCACATTTGAGTATGCCAAGAGCTCCTTTCGCGCATCACGATTTGCCTCCCCACTTGATTCCAAGATATTCCTGCTCTGGGCACCATCATCGCGGCTCACAATCGTGACTACCGCTACCAATAGCAGTATTGTGGCAGTGGCGGCCAACCTGAATCAAAAAAAGTTATCAGAGAGTATGGCCACACCTGATGACATCCCATTGTTCCGCGATGTCTTCACCACTCGCGGCACTGAGATTTGTGGAAAGATGATGAATTGAATACATGTGTTGAGGCTACAGTGACCTTTTACATCCACACCTCACAGAAACGCTGTGCCCTGTGGCACAATCTCACCCCACCTTATCCACCTGCCTATTGCAAGTGGATAAGCCCCCGCACGCAGCCCACCTGCGCATTTGATCGAGGCTTGCTCCTATTTCCAGATGGCTTACAATTCGAGTTGCCCAAATCGTCACGAGCAGGCATGTCGATTTCAAGTCGTGGGGGGGGACGCTATTCGGTGGCTGAGAATGCGACTTGGGGCGCGCGGCCAGCGGAGGGGCTTTAGGACCAGAGCCGCCGCGCGCCACAGGAGTCGGACCAGAAGCCCGCGGATTTTGTCCTTTTCTGGGCAGTTATTCTTGAGTGGGTCTCTTTTTCCACTTCTTTTTTTTCCGTTTTTGAGATCGGACTTCATTCATTGTCCGATCTCAGATTGAGTGGGAATATGAGCTTAAAACCGACGCCCCGGAAACGCGGAATTCTTTTGTCCGATTTCAGAAAAAGTGAGGGAAAAAAGGAGAAAATGGGATGTCCGATCTCAAAAAAAGTCGGAAAATGGGATGTAAAGTCGCGAAAAATGAACGAAACCCAGATCAGGGAGACGATGAAGATGGCCTGCACTCCGCCCGACCCAATCACTCATGTATGTTCCCTTACAGGTAAATAGATTCAAGAAAATTATTTTACTTATCGTCCAGTACAAATCTTTAAAATCCTGTTCCCGGAGATTCTATTGTCCAGAATCTGATCCTCCGCACAAGATTATTCGGTACGATGCTTATTACTCAACCCAGCTGTCTTGTTGATTTCCACCTGACAGAATCTGTCAGGTGGAAATGATTTTGATTGGCGGTGTACCAGTTTTGAAAAGGCATTTCGGCGGGGCCGGCCCTTAAATATTTTACATGATTCATAGGGGCGGGCGGACATGCAACAACACAAAAATTACATCCAAAAAAGAAGGATTTTTGAAAAAAACAAAGGATGTCCGATTCCAAAAAAATAAAAGTCGGAAAAAGACACAAAATGACACGTTTGCCCTAGAAACTAGGAAGAGGGATGAGGTGAAGGCTGTTTCATTGGTGTCAGACTTTGTTCAATCTAACCTGTTCCACGTGGCTAAACGGAAAAAAAAAGAAGGAAAAAAAAAGATATTTGATTTCAACAAAAAATGGAATAATGGCCCAAAACAACACGTTTGCCCTGGACACTAGGAAGAGGGATGACCTTGTGAGGACTGTTACATTTTTGTCAGTCTTTGCTCAATCATAACTTTTCAACGTGGCTGTGCATGTTGAGAGTATCAACAGGATCTTTGGAAGCAGTGTGCTCATCTTCAAGTGCATCGCGCCCATTGATATCACCTGTGAGGTGATATCAATGGGCTGGGCTGGAGATGGGGGGGGTTAAGGGCTTGCGTAAGTCCAGAGATGCGAGCCAACCCGTCAACTTGTGGAGTGTTAACCTCAGTTGGCACGTAGATTGTCTCCGGGCGGTGGTGTACCTTTGGTAGGACCGCAGGGGTAGCTACGCGGCCCGTCGGCGAGTAGATAACCTCCCATGGGGTATACTTCCCTCCCAGGGAGGGAGGCAAAGTAAGGATTTTCAGGTTTTATACCAACAAAAAAGCAAACAAACCAAGTGGGTGCGTCCCCCTTGGCTCGCATCCCCCTTGGCTCCCGAGGAAACCCCGGGACGATTCCCCAATATCGGTTCATCAAACAGTCAACGCACACGAAAAAAAATAAGTGCACCACTTGTATGCGTTCCTAAAGTCCCGGGAGGGTGGGTGGTGTGGCGGCTCACCTAACCAACACCAAAAAAAAAACTAAAGGAAGAAAGGATTTAAAATGAACAAATCACACTGTGGCCAAACGCACGTACAGCAACGCGTAAATGTACGTTTTACACACGCCAAACAAGTCTAATAATAAGAGCTATTGGTACAATATTTCAGACACTATTTTATTGCATTTCAAGGCTAGCCTACTCCTTCACCAGCACATGGCACTAATCAAGGTATTTGCCCTTTACCATTGTCGTTCTTAGCTTGCACGCACGAAACTACGCGGAAATTGCAACTTTTCCCGTGAAACTTTGCCACTAACTGTGCCGTGGGTGGCTGAGGCAAATCAGTGGAATGACTTAGAAATATGTTCTCACTAGTAGACCCGTCCTCGTGTGATGCCAACTGTCAGCTTTCTGAAAACTTGAAACTTGAAAAAAAGTTGGTTGGAAAACTGTTGAACCGTCCGGCCGCAAGAAAGAAAAAAAATTCACCACTTCTCTAGGGCAGATTGCATCTGCTAGAAGTGCCGAATAAAATATAGGTGGCTTCATTTCTTTCCGAGTAGTCATGGTATTGCACATATGAGTATGGCGAAACGAAAATATTTTACTATTTCACGGCATCATCAGTGTTACCCGATGACACCAAATGAGACTAGGACTGATCTGTGTGTTAATGGGGCCACCGATGCAGTTGACAGCGTAGTTAAGACAGAGGATACAGATGTGGTAACCCCAGGTTTTCTAATGGGGTGTCTTCGATCTCTTCAACTTGGTCAATGTAATCCCAAGTACAAAAAAAGGTGTCCTGCATGCCAGTGCGCCAAAAAAAGACGGGTCATGATTGAGTGTCCGCTCCCTGAGGGGAAACACAGGGCGAGCTCATTAATTCAGATGGCACTGTGTGAATGTTCTCTGCACAATCTTGCAGGCACGCCGGCCTCATCTCAACTGCCGTGGACAAGCCTGAGGTCGGAATTCAGATGATGTCCCTATTCCACAAAAAGATTGAACTTCCACAATGCCAGAAACATCTGCATGAGTGGCACGCGTACACAAAATAAGTACATAACTGCAATCACGAATCAGACGTCATGTCCCTGTGTCACGCCTTTACGTCACGTCCCTAAAAATACACTTTCTGATTTATTATTCCCTACAAAATGATAGAGGATGCCTCTTCACATTGCGGCGGCAGCCCAATGATATAGATCGGCACCAACTAGACGGCTTCCTAAATTGTTAGGTCACTTTTGAAAGAGCCCTATTTTTGTAGCCTGGGGGCTGTTTTGCGGTGCTATCATCAAAATATCGCGCCGACCGGCAAGATCCATAAGATTCCAATGAGTGTCATATACATATATACATATATATATATACATACACAAACACATACGTACGTATATATACATATAAATGTATATATACATATATTTATTTATGAATGTATACATATATATATATATATAATGTATACATATATATATATATATATATATATATATATATATTTATATATATATATATATATATATACACATATCTATGTCATATGCACATGTCATATACATATATTTGTCTGGTAACTTTGTGATACAAATCATTAGCGCCGACAAGCAAGATCCAGCTGATCCACCAAGCAGAAGTCCATTAATACATATATATACATACATATATATATATATATAGATGTACATACATGTACATCAATATATATTTATATAATCATATTACGCACATACATATATATATATATATACATATATATATACATTTATATGTATATATATATATACATATATACATACATATATATATGCATGTATATATCTGTCTATCTATGTCTATCTATAAATATATATATACGTGTATATGTATGCATGTAATACATGTATAAATGTATGCATGCATTTGTATATATATAAATATGTACATATGTACATACATACACATATGTATACATATATGTGTGTACATGTATATATGTATATATATATCCACATACATATATATATATACATATATATATATATATATATATATATATATATAT
>Ga0335398_10002528_pt1 | contig 28689 bp, 28 predicted proteins | sample BON03_FD_205742 | JGI IMG/M metagenome (GOLD analysis project Ga0335398, IMG submission 205742) | Freshwater microbial communities from Lake Bonney liftoff mats and glacier meltwater in Antarctica - BON-03 (spades assembly) (version 2) | ecosystem: Environmental > Aquatic > Freshwater > Ice >... | reverse complement strand
GCTCTATCATCACTAGGTATTTTGATATTCTGGAAACAGTAGATTTCAATACCGGCTACTTAACTACCTCTTGGCAGGTTCAAAACTTCCAATCCAGTGTCATCCGGACGCGAGTAATTGTTAGTAGCGGAGGAAATTCCGACCAACTCGCTTATGCCATTAAGCTAATCAGTCAAGAAGCTTACTTAGACGGGCAAAATCAGGTAACTGTGAAAGACGATGAAAAATTTTCTGATTGGGCAAGAATTCTAAAAAAATACGAAGGTCTGATTCAAGAAGTGCAGGCTAGACTCCAGCAATAACCAATTACACTTAAAATAAAACCTCAGCAAGAACTAGCTGAGGTTTTTTTATTTCGGAAGAAATAAAAAACTCTTCACAGACACTATTCATTCAGGTAAGTGACAGAAAGTTGACTACAAAAAAGAATCGTAATAACCTAGATTTTTGCATTAGAGTACCTTACAGTCAGGCCCGATCTTTATTGGGAAGATACAAGAAAGCAAAAAATTAAGCATTTAATTAATGAGAAATAGTACCGTTCTGGTAGGTGAATTAATGTAGTGAAACGATTGATTTTAAAATAGTTATAGTTCAGAATAGGAATTCTAATTTAAATTCTGGGTTATAGGACTCACTTCTTTCGATTCATATTTTTCAATGTTTTGAGGTACTGCATCCGAAGGGCCTGTTACGAATTGAAAAGAAAAGCTTGTCATGCGAGCTTCTGCAAAATTTAGTAAGGCATAGCAAAAAGTTGCCATTCCGACCATTTCCAGAGTTTCCTCCAATGTATTGATCCACATGTGATTAACGTCAGCCCCTCCATAAGCTTCATATCGAAGACCACCCAGCATCTTCATTCCTATACACCGGCAATGAAAATGGCTCCTGAGAGAATAAATAAATTTTTTGTCTAACCCGGAAGGCGTCTTAAGAAAGAAATGAAAACGATTACAAATAACATCACCAAAATGAGATATGGAATCGTCCAAGCAAAATAGAAAATACCTGTTGTATCAAGTCTTAACCTGACTAATGATGAAACAAAGAGCTCGCGAAACTGCGCTCCTTCATCAAGAGATAAAAACAGGAATATCCAACCCATCAAAAACCACCCATGAGAAGGTTGCTTGGATTCTTTCATTGATCGCACAATCAAATAAATAATAATAAAGCAAAGAAAAATGAGCAAAACGGAAAAAAGCGTGGGGATATTCCCTTCCCTATTCATATTAAACAAATTAACTAAGATTTGTGCGGACGTTCTCCAAACAAACCAAAATGGGAATGTAATAGGCCCAAAATGTTTGCTGATACCAGAGTACCTATCATTACTAATAATGAATCATAAACTTTTACAGGATTAATTTTTATAACCATTTTTTCTAAACTATAGGATTAATTTTTTGAAAAAAACACTTTTACCACTGTAAAATCGACACTTTCAGAGACCGCCCATATAATATTCTAATATTTTTAAGATTAGAGGTGAATTATCTAAGCTCATCAGCAAAAATGAGCGGTATGCTTAACTAGTCATTTCAACCTTTAGTAAGGTATTATATAAAAGAATAATTTATAAATTGAGAGTATACTGTATCTACTCAAACCCAAAACTATGAAGCCAATTGTACAAATCTCTTTAGATCTCACCAACATTGATGAAGCACTGGAAACCGCAGCCTTGGCTATGCGTGCCGGAGTAGATTGGCTAGAAGCCGGAACTCCCTTGATTCTGGCCGAAGGGCTCCACGGAGTACGGAAACTCCGAGAAGCTTTCCCGGGAATCCCAATCGTAGCGGATCTTAAAACTATGGATGGAGGATACTTGGAAGCAGAAATGATGGCCAAAGCTGGAGCTACACATGTAGTCGTGATGGCAAGAGCCCATGCTGAAACCATCAAATGTGTGGTTCAGGCTGGAAAGGATTTTGGGATAAAAGTCATGGGGGACAATATGGTCTGTATAGACATGGTAGCAGGAGCCAAATTTCTAGAAGACCTAGGCTGCGATTATGTAATCCATCATATTGGTTACGATGAGCGAAGAGGAATTGCAGCTGCAGGCCATCGAATGCCAAGTCCACTTGATCAACTGAGAGAAGTTGTAAGAGCGGTAAACATACCTGTGCAGGCAGTCGGTGGACTTACACTGGAGCAAGCTATCCAATGCCCACAATACGGAGCACCTCTTGTGGTTCTCGGTGCACCGTTAACGATTGATGCAGATTCATTCAAAACTGCCGGTGGTGATCTTGAAGCATCATTGAGGATGATTTGCCAAGCCATCCATAGTCAAGAAACTCTTTCACCCAAAAAATCCTAAGCCATGTCAAGTACTAAATCCGCAGCGGTAATTAATTACGCCGAAGAAAAACATTCTGTTGAAATCAGAGAGATCCCAATCCCAGAAATCGGAGTGGACGACATTCTTCTGGAAGTTGAAAATGTTGGGGTTTGCGGTAGCGACCTTCATCAATGGACTTCAGATCATAGCTGGCCAGTCAATTATCCGGTAGTCCTAGGCCATGAGTTTGGGGGGAAAATTGTTTCTCTTGGCTCGACAGTAACAGGCTGGAAAGTTGGGGATCGAGTGGTCAGCGAAACTGCGGCGGTGATAGACAGTCAAAACCCCATGAGCAAAGTCGGCCTCTATAATCTCGATCCAACACGGAAAGGATTTGGCTATGGAGTCAATGGAGCTATGACCAGATTTGTGAGAGTTCCTGCTCGATGCCTCCACATGGTTCCTGAAAATCTCTCCTTTGAAGAAGCCTGCCTTACCGAGCCTTGTTGCGTTGCTTACAATGCTGTGGTTGAAAACTCTTCTGTCAAACCAGGTGACCGTGTGATCGTCATTGGTCCGGGAACTATCGGAATTCTCTGCGCTGCAGTTGCCAAACTTTGCGGAGCAGAAGTGGCAGTTATGGGACTTGAGGCCGATCGAGGCCGATTAGCAATCGTAAAGAATTATGGTTGCGAAGCAATCATCGGAAATGCGGAAAAGTGGGCAAAGAAAAGAGATGGACTAGGAGCTGATCTGATCATAGATGCAGCAGGTATGAGTGAGACTTTACAAATCGCCATGCAGTTAGTTCGCCCGAATGGGCAGATCACCAAAGTTGGTTGGGGACCTAAACCTTGCAACTTTTCTTTGGATCCGATTATCCAAAAGAATGTGAGACTTCAGGGAAGCTTTAGCCATAATTGGCCAATATGGGAGCGAGTGATCGCACTACTTGCAAGTGGTGCTTTGGACGTAAAACCGATTATTGGTGGCGTTTGGCCTATTACAGAATGGAAGACCGCTTTTGAAAAAATGCATACCGGTCAAGTTGTCAAATCTGTTTTGAAGCCTGTTTGAAATGCGACTCAAAGATAAGGTCATCATCATAACTGGAAGTACAACAGGCATCGGAAAAGCAATCGCAAAGCACTGCGTAGCTGAGGGTGCTAAGATTATACTTCATGGGCTGGAGGAAGATTTGGGGATGGAAGTACTTCAAGAAATCGGATCCGAGCATGCTATTTTTCATCACGAGGATATCTCAAATGAAGGCTGCAGCGATCGATTGGTTGATGTAGCTGTTAAAACTTGGGGCAAGCTCGATGCGATCGTCAATAATGCTGCTTGGGTAAGCACCTCAAATATTTCAACTACAGACCGTACTTTTCTCCAGAAAGTTCTAGATATCAATACCATTTCTCCATTCCTTTTAATTCAATCGGCCCTATCAGAATTAAGTAATAACCGGGGCTGTGTCCTGAATATTGGTTCAGTCAATGCATGGAGTGGCGAACCAAACCTTTTGGCCTACAGTATTTCCAAGGGAGCGCTGATGACAATGAGTAGAAATCTCGGCGATGTCCTGATGAGAGAACATGGAGTCAGAGTAAATCAGATTAATCCGGGCTGGGTGCTGACGGAAAGAGAGCGAGAGCGTAAGAAACAACATGGACTTTCCGATACTTGGTATGAAAGCATCCCTGCTATGTATGCGCCATCAGGAAGAATTTTATGGCCAGAAGAAATTGCTGCTGCCGCTATTTATTGGCTTTCAGATGAATCAGGACCGATCAGCGGACAGGTAGTAGATCTTGAACAGCATCCAATGATCGGCCGAAATACCCCAAAAGACACGAATACAATTCCCAAAAAATAATTCAACATATGTTTAAGCTTTTTTGAAAGCACAGTGATAGGGCCAAACTAAAGTAAAATCTTAAATTGATTTTTCTGCCTACCCCACCGTGGTGGGTCTTACATCTTCCGTCTCAAAAAGCAAGGCAAACAATGTGTCTATAATCAATACATAAAGCCATATAATTTAACCTTAAAAACCTAAACACAATGCCAAAATTAGCCGCTTTCCCAAAAGCATTTATGCACGCACTCTGCAAGGACGGTACCATGAAACTCTCCGAATGGATCAAGCTGGCCGCCCCGCTGGAAATTGAAGGATTGGAGTGGTATGCCGGTTTTCTTGAAATGGAAGATCAAAAAAACTGGCCTATTTTCAGACGAATGGTGGAGGATAAAGGAATGGTGATCCCCATGATGTGCTGCTCTCCTGATTTCACACATCGCGACAAAGGGTTCAGAGAAAAGGAAATTCAAAAGCAAAAGCGCTGGATCGAAATGACGGATGAGTTGGGTGGGAGATATTGCCGCGTTTTATCCGGTCAATACCGCCCTGAATTATCAATTGATGAAGGGATTAAACTTGCAAAGGACTGTATTGAAGCCTGTCTCCCCTATGCGAAATCTCTGGGAATTATACTGATCATTGAGAATCATTACAAGGATGATTTTTGGGAATATCCTGAGTTTGCTCAAAAGCGGGCCGTATTTACCAAACTTGTCAAAAGTATTCATCATCCAAATTTCGGGGTAAATTACGACCCCAGCAACGCATTTTTGGCAGGAGAAGATCCTCTGGATTTATTGTATGATGTCTCTGAAAGAATCGTGACCATGCATGCAAGCGACCGTTTCCTCAAATACGGAACAATTGATGATCTGAGAAAAGAAGAAGGAGGAGCAATAGGCTATGCGAAGCGTTTGAGCCATGGAGAAATCGGGCAGGGAATGAATGACTACGATGCGATTTTCACCGAACTGAAACGCGTAGGTTTTGACTCTTGGATCAGTATTGAGGATGGCGTGGATGGAATGGATCAATTGGCAAGAAGCGTAGGATTTTTGAAGAAGAAAATAGCTCAATATTGGCGTAATTGATTTACGAATTCAGATATACGATTTACGAGGTTGCGGATAACCTTTGAGGTTTACAAAACCTCGAAGGTTTTAGACATTCAACCCTTTCAATCCAAAGCACATTGCAAACCTATACCTACTCCACCATCCCCGCTCAATGCTTCCTTGGCGAAAGTCCTTATTGGAGCTTGGAGCGCCAAAGTTTTTTCTGGGTGGATATTGAAAACGGAAAACTCTTCGAGCATCACATTGAATCCGCAAATACAAAAACCTATACATTTCCCCATCGACTAACCGTGGTTTTAGAAGGAAAAGACGGAAAATTAATCTTAGGCTTGGATCGAAAACTCGCCAGTTTTGATTTGGAAACTGAAGAATTGATTTGGCTTTTGGAGGTAGCATCTGATCTTCCGCTCAACCGGTTCAACGATGGGAAGTGCGATGCAAAGGGGCGACTTTGGATTGGGACGTTAAGCAGAAAATTCACTAAAGGATCAGGCGCTCTGTATAGAATCGGAAAAGATTTGAAGCCAGAGATACAGCTAACTCAATTAACCATTTCCAATGGAATGGCTTGGACGGCAGATAATCGCACTTTTTACTTTATCGATACACCTACCCGACAGATCAAGGCATTTCACTTCGAACTAGCGTCAGGGAAAATTGAATTTGACAGGATTGCTATAGAGATTCCAGAAAAACTTGGGTTTCCAGATGGCATGTGTATCGATAGAGAAGGCATGCTTTGGGTAGCACATTACGGAGGATCGGGCGTGTTTCGCTGGAATCCGACGACAGGTAAATTAATCGAAAAGGTTGAACTGCCAGTTCCAAACATTACTTCTTGTGCGTTTGGTGGAGAAAATATGGACACACTTTTGATCACCACAGCTCAGGAAAATCTGAGTGAAGCGCAGTTGAAAGAATATCCATTGAGTGGGGATGTGTTTCTGGTGAAGACGAAAACACAGGGATTTCCAAGCATAAACGCAAATCTTTGAATTCTAATTTCATTAATCTTACGTGAGTTTCTTAATTGAAAATTAAGCAAGACAATTGACGAAATTCAGAAGGCTATTCCATTGAAAACCGATTAATTAATGTTTTAATATGTGTGTCCGCAATGATACCAGTAGCCTTATTTTCTTTGATCATATAAACCGATGAAACCTTGAAATTATGAAACTCATTCTTTGATCAGCTCCGAAGGGGCCTGACTATTCATGACCCTGTACGAAGTGCGGTGCAACAATGATACTACCAGCTTAGAACCGTGAAAGGGCGATATTTAAAGTTACGACCTTTAAGGGCTTCAATTACTCGTTCATTTTTTACTACCCAGGGCTACGCCGAGGGTCATGTATTGTGGCAATCCTTCGTATCTTATTTTAGGTGAAACATTAGAAAACTTCTCCTCAACCTCTAAGGATTTGAAAAGTAAACTTTTAAGTATATCGGGATAACCAAATCTTCTATTGGTTTTGCAGTTTACTGTTAGAAAAGCGGATATACATATATTTTAAAATAAGTTTTTTATTTCCAAAGACTCTCCCAATTCAATCCGTTAAAATTTGGGCCTGTCATAGCTTCGGAATAGTTTATCCCTGGGTATTGGGCATTCCATTCCATTATCTGAACAGAGCCAGTTGGCGTAATGCAAATATCCCAGCCGATAATCCCCATTAAACCCAATCTATTATGCAAGTCCTCACAAGTTTTTTCAGCTACTTCAAAGAAGGGAATTTTTTTATCTTTAAAAACATAGCCAGTATCGGGATGAGAAGGGTACATCTCCCAATTATCCCCCAAAGCATTTTCACTCAAAATACCTGACCGAGAAACTCCCAATACCAATGTAGTAGCATCTCTTATAAAATCGTCCCCGTGCCTACCAACTCGTAATGAGCTAAGGCGATTTTTGGTAATTAATCCTTTAGCCCTAACTGTGGTAATCCTTAAGGTTGCTATACTTCCTGCTATGATATCCTCAAAAAAAGCATGTTGAGTCAATGCAGACTGAATAACGAAATCCCCAAAAAGACTTAGATCACACTTTTGAAACTTTTTTCGATCTAATTTTGTGACTCCATATCCCCTCATAGAATTATTATTTTTCAGAAAAACGAATTCGTTCGCTTCAAAAATTATTCTTTCCAACTCTTTTTCACAAACATATGTACCATCAGTCAATATGAACTCCCCTGATAAGCAATAAGCCAAATCTGGGATTAAATCAGTCTGCAGAAGCCTTTTGGAGTGAGTTTTTAATTTAGCCATGATGCAAAACTCTCCTTTGATCGATGGCAATACGATTCTGCCGTAATAATTATTAGGTATCCAACCCTCTTTAAATTCTCGGGAATAAGAAGTGTAGGATCTTAGCCCAGGTATAAAATCGCTAGACCCAAGAACATCCATAGCGTACTGCTGTATTAATTTCTCCTGATTTGTTGAGGTGATTCTACTTTTATCCTGAGCGATTAAGGATAGGTACAATTTCTTCTCTTTAAGGTTAATCTCGGAGTCAAACTTTTCATTCCACCTTTTTTGTCGGTAGACTTTAATCGTATCTTTTGCAAAACGTTTTAAATTCATAAATCAATAACTGGGGAACTTCTTTGAATTAAAATTAATCAAAAGTATTTTAAGGGCTGGAGAAATATATTTCAAATCATTTCTGAAGACTCTCCCAACCAAGACCATTGAAAGAAGGCCCTATTGTCATCTCTGAAAAAATTACACCTGAGTGATCTGTGTTCCACTCCATGATTTGGACTTGGCCTCCTTGGTTGATGGTAACATCCCACCCGATAATCTGAAATATTCCTACTTGATCATGCAGCTGCTCACATAGTCGCACTGCAGCCCCGTTCTCAGACATTATTTGGCCATAAAACGAAAACCCAGTATCTGGATGTTCTTCAAAAATGGTGAAATCCAAACCAAATGCCTTGGGATATAAGGCTCCTGTCTCAGTGTCAATCGGGACTCTAAGGCAATCTCTGGTATTAATATATTCATTTGAAATTCTTCCAACACGTAGTGGTAACACCCTATTTTTGGCCCTCCCACTAATAGATTTTACCGTTGTAAATCGTAGCTTAGCAACACTTCCGGTCACAATTTGATCAAACCAATCTGCCTGTTGAATAGGCTCTTGAATTAAAAAATTTCTTATACTTTGTAGATTTGAATCTTCAAATTTATCTCGATTCAACTTTAAAATCCCATTTCCTTGAAACGAATAGTTCTTTTTTAAAAACACAAAAGCCCGATCTGAAAATAAAAACTTGATCAATTTGCTTTTATGAAGAACTATCCCTTTTGACGAAGTCCAGATTCCATTAATATAGTAAGCCAAATCAGGAATAGCATCTGTCTGAAGGATTCGTTTAGATAGCGTTTTTAGATTATCCAAGATCCTAAATTCTCCATTTATTTTTGGAGAAACCACCCTTCCAAGGTAGTTATCTGGTATCCACCCTTCCTTAAATTCATGTTGATATACAGTATATACTTTCAGCCAAGGGGAAAAGGCCATGGAGCCAAGTACTTCTTTTGAATGTTCTGAAAGTCGCTTGATCTGACAATCTGAGCATTTGTAACTCGGGCTTTGAGCTACTAGATTTTCATAAGCTTTTCATGCTTTCAATTCATGAGCGCCATCATAAACTTTATTCCAACTCGCTTGCCTAGATTTTCTGTACCTATTTTACAAAAATTGACCAAGCCTCATATTTAGGATTTAGTTTTTAGCATGCCAAGTTATAATTTATCTTTCTATGAAGAAATCTTTATTACATCCTCAATTTCAAACGATTTCCATAAAATAATGCCTTTTAAAGCATTTCAAAGCCCTTTGAAAGCTACGTAAACTTTGTACTTTAAGACTTGAAGGCGTCGGGGAAATGAATGTAAATCATTTCTATCGCTGCTTTCACGAATGACCCTCGCCCAAAATGAATAAACCTAAACTCTCTTTTTCACAAATCATCAACATGAATGTTGGTTTTTTTGGAATTCAATACAGCTTTGGCTTGCAGCAAAGTGCTGTCAACCCAATCTATGACATGTTGGGTGCAGCGCCGGACGAGATTCCTCTATTGAACCTCGCTGGTCCGATGACAGGTTTGTTGATTCAGCCAATCATTGGCGCTTTGAGTGACAGCACATGGAGTGAGCGGTTTGGGAGAAGAAAACCTTACTTTTTTATAGGAGCACTTTTCTGTAGCATTTGCCTGTTCTTATATCCCTTTTCCAGTTCGCTTTGGATGGCAGCTGGATTACTCTGGGTCTTGGATGCAGCCAACAATACCGCAATGGAACCTTACCGAGCGCTGATTGCTGATGTTTTGCCCGAAGAGCAATATCCTAAAGGCTTTTTGACACAAAGTTTCTTCACAGGTTTGGGCATTACCCTAGCCAATCTATCCTTATTTGTCTTTCAAAAATATATCCCCGGAATCTCCGGCTCACTTCCCTATTGGGTCTATGCCTCCTTCTTTTTGGGCACAGTATGTTCGATTGGATCAGTGATTTGGAGTATTTCTGAAACCCACGAATACCCTCCTTCCTCTGAAGAAATGGCTGCTTTGAAAGAGCGTAACAAAGGAATGCCACATCCGGCCGTCCAGTTCTTTCTTTCAATTCTAACCACGATTGTGGCCTACTTGATATTATTGCTTTTGTTGATTCCTTCGATTTTTGATCGTAAGATCATCCAAAAAACTGTCCACTGGGCAGGGAATCATCCTACGATGAAAGTGCTTTTTGCACAAAATCTGGAGATTATCGAAGCCATCACGCTGATGCCCAACGTCATGTGGAAGCTTTCACTGGTCTATCTATTCCAGTGGTACGCACTGTTTTGCTATTGGCAGAATGCTGCCAAAAGTATTGCACAATCTGTCTATGATACGGGTCCATTGGAGAATAAAGCACTCTATGAAGAGGCTGTTGGCTGGACAGGTTTGGTCAATGGTTGGTACAATATCGTCACCTTTCTCTCTGCCTTCTTCTTAGCTCGTATGGCTACTAGCTTTGGTCCTAAAAAAGTACACTTTGTCTGTCTGATTATGGCTGGAGTGGCACTTTTGATTTTCCCTTTTATAGAAAATAAATACCTGCTCTTCGCTCCGATGACCGGTTTTGGGATTGCTTGGGCAAGTATGATGGGTGTACCCTATTTACTTGTAGTCAATGAGATTCCCAAGGAACGCTATGGCGTTTATATGGGAGTGATCAATATGATGATCGTGATTCCAATGATCTTCCAGACCTTGAGTTTTGGCTATATCTCCAAAACCTTTCTCAATAACGATCCCGGATTGGCCATTGCCTTTGCAGGAGTCCTGTTATTACTAGCCGCTTTGGCAACCCTAAGAATCAAAGAAGTCCAAATCGACACCGCTGCCATCTCAGCGGGAGGAGGGCATTAATCAGCTTTCAGATTTAAATAAAACATCATTGAGCCCTATTTACACCTGTCAAACGCTTCAGCAACAAATCCATGAATTAGTGGTGAATACCCTTCCTAAGGAAAATGGCTTTGAGCCTAAAGGAAAAGACAAAGCACTTAATTTCCGACTGAATGAAGGCCTTGAATCTTTGATGACCCTATATCAAAGCATCTATCAGCAGCATCCAAAAGCCGAAGAAACCTTTGAGAAACTAATCCGAACCTTGATCAAATTTGATCAGGAAAGAGCTCCAGAATTCAAAGCACAAGATCAGTCAAAGAAATCCGATTGGTTTCTGAGCAATGAGCTTGTGGGAATGAGTCTGTATGTAGATCGCTTCTGCGGGAATCTCAAAAAACTTCCCTCAAAGCTTCCTTACTTATGCGAGCTTGGTGTAAACTTTCTCCATTTGATGCCACTTTTTGAGAGTCCAGCTGGAGAAAGTGACGGAGGCTATGCTGTTTCTGATTTCCAAAAAATAGATTCGAAATTTGGGAACCTGAGTGACTTGAAAAAGCTTCGAAAAGCAATGCAAGATCAAGAGATGCATTTGATGCTTGACATCGTTTTGAATCATACCTCCCATCACCACGAATGGGCACAAAAAGCAAAAGCCGGCGATACTTACTATCAGGATTTTTACTACATGTATGACAATCGCTGGATTCCTAATGAGTTTGATACAAGTATGCCGGAGATCTTTCCAGAGACCTCTCCGGGGAATTTCACCTATGTGTCTGAATGTGATAAATGGGTGATGACGGTATTTCATCAGTACCAATGGGATCTGAATTTTACGAATCCAGCGGTTTTTGTAGCGATGTTGGAAAACATTCTCTTCTATGCCAATCTAGGAGTAGACTTGCTTCGAATAGATGCCCCAGCTTTTATCTGGAAACAAAATGGAACCAGTTCTCAAAATCTCCCTCAAGCGCATCAGCTACTAAGATTGATCAAGCAATGTGTCAAAGTATCCGCTCCGGGAATGGCACTTCTTGGAGAAGCGATCGTTGCTCCAAAAGAAATCATCAAATATTTCGGTAGCGAAGACTATCTGGCAAAAGAATGTGATTTTGCCTACAATGCCACTCAGATGGCACTTCAATGGGATATGCTCGCTACCGGAGATACTCGGGTAATGCTTGCCGCGCAGCACGATATCCTACAGAAACCTATAGGTACATCCTGGATAACTTATACACGCAGCCACGACGATATTGGGCTTGGCTATGAAGATGAGAAAATTGCTCAAGTAGGTAGGGATCCCTATTTGCATCGCCAATTTTTGAAGGATTATTATTCTGGTTCCTATCCTGGAAGTCCTGCTAAGGGTGCCTTGTTTTCTTCAAACCCTAAAACTGGTGATGCCAGAATTTCAGGTTCTTTGGCTTCGCTTTGTGGGTTGGAAAAAGCAATTGAAGACGCTGACCATCTGGAGATCGATAAATCGATTCAAAAAATCCTCCTGATGCAGGCACATTCATTCTTCTTAGGCGGAATGCCAATGCTTTATTATGGCGATGAGTTGGGTTATACCAATGACTATAGCTACCAAAATGATCCTGGAAAAAGCTACGATAATCGATGGATGCATCGTCCGATCATCGATTGGAAAAAGAATGCTAAGGGGAAAAATGAAAATACTGTGGAAGGGAAGATCTTTGCAGGGACTAGGAAACTAATTCAAATCCGAAAGCAATTACCTGTCTTTGGTGACCAAAAAAATCTTACTTGGCTTGCTCCACATAATATTCATGTTGCAGGCTTTGTGAGATCCTATGGAAGTCAGAAGGTGTATTGTATTTTCAATTTTGGAAGTGAAACTGCCTTCCTGACTTGGTATGCATTCAGGGAACTGTGTAAAAGTCCGGATGAATTGCAAGATCATTGGACTGGAGAGAAATTCACTGTAGGACAGGATAACGAGTACTTGATTATACCGCCTTATGGATTTTATATCTTGGATTGATCCCAGATTAAAACAGCTCCTCTCGCTTATCCGACGACTCCCGGAAGACTAAGCGAGTTTTAATTTCATGGATTTCATCTATACCAACCTCATTGGATTTAATTGAAGCGATCAGCAGTTGTGCTGACTTCTCTCCAATCTGAAAAGCATGCTGATCTACCGAACTGAGACTAGGTGAAACAAAGCTAGACATATCCCAATTACTGAATCCCACCAAACCCATTTGACTCGGTACTTGGATTTTCTCCTGTTTGAAAAATTTCATTGCTCCCATTGCAACCAAGTCTGTAATACAGAAAACTGCATCAGGGGGATTTGGCAGACTACATAGTTGCGCTGCAAAGTCAAAACCTTCCTGCTCTGAAATCACCTTACAATGGACTACCCAATGAGGGTCTGCACTAATCCCATGATCGTCCAGTGCTTTTTTATACCCACGCAGCCGTTCAGCTGAATTTTTGACGTGGAGTAATCCGTTGATATGAGCGATTTTTTGGTAGCCCTGCCCTATTAAATGAGCAACCGCAGTGTAAGCTCCCTGAAAATCGTCTACAATTACTTTTGGTGAGGCAAGTAGATCGCTGACCTTATCAAATTGAACCACCGGACGCCCCTCATCAGTAAACTCTAGGATATGATCTACTGAATTGGTTTCATTCGAAATGGAGATCAAAAGCCCATCAACGCTACTGGAAAGCATCGTTCGATAGGCTATAATTTCATTTTTGACCAATTCATCTGACTGGCTAACTAGAATACTGTAATTATGCTTCTTTGCTTCTTTGATCGCTCCAGAGATCACCGAGGAGAAGAAATAATGCACCAGCTCAGGTACCACCATCCCAATTGTCATAGTCTTGTTTTTTCGGAAATTGACCGCCATCGTATTGGGTACATAATTGTGCTTTTCGGCAAATTCCTTAACCATTTTAATGGTTGCTTCGGAGATCCCCGGATAAGAATTTAAGGCTCTAGAAGCTGTAGAGACAGAGATGCCAAGTGCTCTGGCAATATCTTTAAGAGTTAGTCTTTTTCGATCAGACATAAAAAGAGGTTAATTAGGTATTTTAATGTATCGAAAATTGTGCTATTAATTTTCAATTAGGTACCACTTGGTTCAGCCAAACTTGGTTCAGCTGTAAACATACCTCAAATAACAAAACTCCTTTTTCATGAGAAGTCTTATTGTTTGCTAGTTTTGAAATCACGGTTCTTGATCACGTAGCCTAATGAAATATAAAAGAGTTGACTTTGGGTAGGTAAATATTCTACTCCAGTGACATTTATCTGCTGATTTGCGCTGAGGTAATCCACGAGATAATATTTGAATCGAATATAGTTACCTTCTTTTCCTTTCAGTTCAGCAAAAACTGAGGGTAGAAAAATATTGGTTCGATCGTCAAACCATGAGCTAGATTTACTTTTTCCCCCGTTAACGTAAACTTTTTGTTTGTAGGCAAAAGCAAGTTCGGCTTCAAAACCCAGAGCTCCTTGCCAGCCATTCATATCCCCGAACTTAACTGCCACTGGGATGCCAACATTATAAGTACGTTGCTTGACTCGAACAGAATCATTGAGATCGTTGATCATACCTACATTCCGGATTCCAAAGCCAGTATACATTCCTAATTTATCGGAGTAGTCGATGTGCAACTGTTGCCCAAAATTGAAAAAGGGAGTGAAACGAACAACGGAGCTTGTATTTAGCGGTGCTGCATCCAGTATCCCCAATGAAAAGATCGTCTCAGTTACAGATGCAAAATAGATCTTACTTGTTTTTTTAGCTGGCGAGGATGTCTCTTGTGAAAGGCCTTTCAAAGCTCCAAAAAGAAAGAAGAGGAGAAAAATAGATTTTTTCGACATGGCTGTAGACACTTTAGTAAAAGAGAATATAGCATTAAAAAGAAAGAAACTCAAGAATGAATAATCTTACTGCTAAAAAAAGTCGCCCCGCTAGGAATTGAACCTAGATCTAGTGTTTGGAAAACGCTTATTCTTGGAAATAATATTAGATAATATGATTATCCGCAATAATGACAGTGACCGCGTTTTCTCTGCTTATCTGGCGAGGCAGGCCCGCCACAGCGAGGCTCGGCATGAGCTCCCAATCATCGGGAGAAACACCGGCAATTCTTGCATTTAGCATATATGTAAGTCGCTTTTTGATTTTTGCTGGTGCAATTGCAGGTATACATAATGGATTAACTTGTAAGCTATTACCATTTAATTCAGCAATAAAAATACGTTCATTTTTTAACGGAACTATAAAATTTACTGCAAGGTGATTTTGAAATATATTAATCTTTTCCTCATCGTCTCAGATATCACTTGCTTTATTTCAAATGAAAGGAAGTTTTCTTTACTCTAATCTATTATTTCGGATTAGTCTAGGAGCACAATTTTTTCAACAAATACGTTTAATAGTAGATTCTTAATTTATTGTTAATTAATTAGTTTAAATTAGACACGAAAACATCCCGTTCAGGGTATTTTTAGTTTAGTCAAAAAAGACTTTTATTGGTGTAATACATAAAATAAAATCAGCTTTAGTTCAAAATTACATGCGTTTATTTCTCCTGATCTTCATTATTCCATTTCTCTTTATCGCTTGTAAATCAGCTCAAGCGAAAGAAAATCGTATACAGCTTGAAGATCAAGTAAGGATTGGGCCAAACGCTGAAAACCAACGAATCGAGGAGGAAGTAAAATCAGCAGAAAAAGTCGAAAGAAAAGCACGAGAACTATATAACCGATGCATCAATAATCTCCTAATCCAAATAGCTACACCCTACTACTCTTGTTTTAGTGGAAATAAAGGTTGTTCTATAACTGGTTACTCAGCAACACAAGTAATAGGACTAAAAGATTTGGATGTATTAATGGCAATCAAAAGTGGGTATCATGTTATTAGACAAGTATTTATGAAAGTGGGATACAGCTACATATTTCCAATACCAAGCGGCAGATATGAGACTTTCTTTTATTGTGGAGAACGCCGGAACCAGGAAAAAGAGGTAACCGACGAAAGTTATGCTGATCTAGAAGATGGATTTATCTACAAAGAAATTTTTGGCAAGGATGATCTCCAGGAATTGAGCAGCACTGTGCTAGCCTATTCACTTATTGTCCGGCAATCAGACAATTCCTCTACTGAACCCAGTGGTACTGACTATGCATTTTAATTTTGAATTAAATAATAATAAAAATGGCAATCAACTTAAAAAAAGGTCAGAAAATTGACATCGGTCTAAGTAAAATAACAGTTGGATTGGGCTGGGATCCAAATGAAGGTACAGGACATGATTTTGATTTGGATGCATCAGCCATCATGATTAATGACAAAAGGAAACTATTAAGTGAATCACATTTCATTTTTTATAACAATTTAAAGTCACCTGATGAATCTTTAGAACATACCGGTGATGATCCTGATGGCAAAAGTAGTGATGGGGCAGATGATGAGGCGATAAAAATTGATTTAAACAAAGTTAGTAAGGAAACTCAAGAGATATTATTTGTTGTTACAATCGAAGATTTTCAAGCTAGAAAACAAAATTTTGGGCAGGTAAGAAATTCTTACATAAGAATTGTAGACGATTTAAACGGTGTTGAAATTGCTAAATACGAGTTGGATGAAGATTTTTCAATTGAAACAGGAGTTGAATTCGGAAGACTCTATAAAAGAAATGGTAATTGGAAATTTGAAGCATCCGGAATTGGCTACAAAGCTGATTTAGCATTCTTCCTTGAAAAATATTTTGATGGAACAATCATTAAATAAATCAAAAAAAGAACATGGCAATAAATTTAAAAAAAGGTCAAACGATCGACCTTAGGAAAAACGACAAAGGAGAAAGTGTTTATGACCTTTCCTCAGTGACAATTGGATTAGGTTGGGATGTACGCAAAAAAGAGAGCGGGTTTCTTGGTAAGCTCTTGGGCGGCAGCAAGGAAAAAGAATACGACCTTGATGCTATTGCATTTTTATTGGATAAGAATGAAAAAGTTGCAAACCTCGGCAAAACAGTTAAAGCTAACAATGGAAGAGAAATTGGGCTTTTTGAAGGAGATATAATATTCTTTAATTCCTTGAAGCACCCTTCTGGCCATATTTGGCTAACTGGAGATAATCGAACTGGGGCTGGTGATGGAGACGATGAGCAAATAATTGTCAAACTAAATTCATTAGATGAGAAATTTCAAAAAATATTATTTGTCATTTCAATTTACCAGGGCAAACAGAATAACCAACACTTCAATATGGTCGAAAATGCTTTTATCCGTGCTATAGATGCTAAAGGAAAAGAGATAACAAGGTACACCCTATCAGGTGATGCCTCGCTCAGCGGAATGTGCTCAATGGTATTTGCTGAAGCATACAGAAAAGATGGAGGATGGAAATTTAGAGCCATTGGAGAACCGCACCAAACAGATAATTTCGTTGATATACTCAAAAAATACACTAATTAAAAAATAACTGAAATGAGAAGATTACCAGTATATCTACTTTTAGACACATCAGGTTCAATGAGTGGTGAGCCAATTGAAGCTGTCAAAAATGGTGTGCAAGTAATGATGAGTTCACTACGGCAAAACCCACAAGCAATTGAAACGGCTTATTTGAGTGTTATTACATTTGATAGTTCAGCAAGACAGATTATCCCATTAACAGATTTATCTGCTTTTCAAATGTTGGACATACACGCGCAGGGTACAACAGCGTTAGGGGAGGCGCTAAAAGTGGTTAGTAATTGTATTGATAATGAGGTTGCTAAGACAACTGCTGAAACAAAGGGAGACTGGAAACCATTAGTTTTTATCATGACAGACGGCATACCAACTGATGATTGGCAAAGTGGATTAAATGAATTTAGAAAAAGAAAGATTGCATTCACAGTTGCGTGTGCGGCAGGAAGTGGTGCAGATACGAGTATATTGAAGCAAATAACTGATAATGTAGTAGGTCTAGATACTGCCGACAGTCAAAGTATATCCAAATTTTTTGCATGGGTAACTGCATCAATCGGGGTATCATCAACTAAAGTGGAGGATTCAGGCAAAGAGGTAACTGGACTGAATGAGTTGCCACCTCCTCCTTCAGAATTAAATATTGTAGTGTAAAATAAAGATAAAGCGATGAGTAAATTTGGGTTTTCCTTTTCTTGGAGAAGGTTAGTAGGTATTACAGCTGCAAAACAAAGTTTTGCCAGAAAGACAGGTGTACCAACGTCAAAAACAGGTATTGAAAGGAAATTAGGATCACTGATAATTAAAACGATTTTTGGAAAAAAGTAATGGAAATAGATATATCACTGTACAGGCACTTCTCTTTCGATTTATGGCTGACACTCATAAGGTCCAATCCATTGTTTAAGAAGAAAAGAGACATCGCTTTTAAAGAATTCTTCTCAATTGATTCTAGCAATGAGAGAGTTAGCGATGTGATCCGATACTACGATCGTTTATGCAATCAAATCAGTGAAAAGACTGGAGAGCATATTCATACTCACCAGATATATTATCTTATTTTAAACGCGCTGAAAATCGATATAAATGGAGTAACTAATGATCAATTAGAACAGTATTACGTATCCTCAGAAAAGCTTTTTTGGGAATATAAGCCTAGACTTATTTTTCCTGAAATTAATTTATTATTCAAGCAAATTCGATCCGAGGGCAAAACAATGAGTATACTGAGTAATACGGCTTTTATAAAAGGGTCAGCACTAAAAAAGTTACTTTTCCATTACGAGTTGTCAGATTTCTTCTCGTTTCAGCTGTATTCAGATGAGATGAAATTCTCAAAGCCAAATAGACAAGTTTTCGAATACGCGTATGAGAATGTATTAAAGCATCAAAAAATTTCAAAAAAAGAAATAGCTCATATCGGAGATAATCGTTTTGCGGATTACGACGGAGCAATCAATTCAGGTTTTAACGCCATATTAATTTAAAATAAAAATGAGGTTGAGATATAGTCTTCATAAGATTTCTACAAAAGAGAACAAGCCATTCAATGCAGCCGAATACAGTTGGTTTAAATTTGGAGATATCTTATATGCGGAAAAATTTGCGGATGAACTTTTCAGTGGGTTTATTGAAGAATACGCTGACTTAATTTTATCACAGACGGACATCGTGATTCTTCCAAGTCCATATTTGTCGATACCCACAGCATCTAACTCTTTGTGTTCATTTTTCAAGATAAAGCTTAATGAATTTCTTTTCCATAATAATAGAAAAGCATGTTCTGAATCAAAAATATATAGAAACCAAACTTATACCGAAGATTATGGAGGTATGGATTTTGAACAACGTATGCAGTTAATTTCAAACGATACATATTATTTAGACAAAAACTTTATTGATGGAAAGTATTGTATTTTTCTTGATGATATAAAAATCACTGGTAGTCATGAAGTTATAATTAATAGAATCCTTGATCAACACTCCAGAAAAAATAATTGTATGTTCATATATTATGCTGAATTACATAATACTTCAATTCATCCAAATATCGAGAACTACTACAATTATTTTGCAATAAAATCTAACAAAGAGATTATCGAAATCATGAATCGGATTACTTTTAGATTCAATACTAGAATTATAAAATATACGTTAAACACAGCAGAAAAGGAATTTATTAACATCGTTGAAAATATTGACCAATTTAAATTACGTGAATTATTTCAACTGGCCATAAGCAACAATTACCACCAAATAGGAGAATATAAAAATAATATCGAAATTTTAAATCAAAAACTATGTCAATCAATCTACAAAAAGGGCAACGTGAAACCATCAATGCCCCAAAATTCACTGTTGGTTTAGGATGGGATATAAACTCATCTTCAACCGGTTCAGCTTTTGACTTGGATGCATCAGCATTTGTATTGGGAGAAAATAAAAAACTAGTATCTGACAAACATTTTGTTTTTTACAATAACCTCAAATCTCCAAATGGTGCAGTTGAACACACTGGTGACAATCTCACGGGCGATGGTGATGGCGATGACGAACAACTTAAAGTTGATTTATCAATAATTGAAAGTGGAGTAACTGAGATAAGTATAATAGTGACCATACATGATGCGGCGGCAAGAAATCAGAATTTTGGACAAGTGCGAAATTCTTTCATCAGAATTTTTGATGAAAACACCGAAGAGACGATCTTGAAATTTGAGTTGGATGAGGATTTCTCTATTGAAACCGCTGTAGAATTCGGACGAATCTATAAAAAAAATAATGAATGGAAATTTGAAGCTGTTGGGATGGGTATGAAGGGTGGACTTCAAGATTTTGTGGACCGATTTAATTAATATACTATGGCTATCAATCTACAAAAAGGACAGCGAATTAATCTTGAAAAAGGTAATGGAATCAAATTGCAAAACATATGCGTTGGAGTCAACTGGGGGGCACTAGAGAAAAAAGGGTGGTCAGGAGGAATAACCAAAGAGGCTGTTGACTTGGATGCAAGTTGTGCTTTATTCGACGATTCCAAGAATTTAATTGACACCATTTATTTCGGTCAATTAAAATCGAAGGATGATTCCATAAAACATAGCGGAGATGACTTGACAGGGGATATGGACGGAGACGATGGTCTGGATAATGAAATTATAACAGTGGATTTTACAAAATTGAATCCAAAGACTCATTATATCGCGTTTGTGCTTAATAGTTTCCGAGGACAAGATTTTGGCTCAATTCCGTTTGCTTCGATTCGCATTTATGAAGGAACTCCAAAAATAGTAAATGAGATTTTTGCTACGTATAATGTAGCAAAAGGTGAAAGTTTTGCCGGACACGTATCCATGGTTATGGGTTTATTCTACAAAAGAAATGAGGTTTGGAAATTTAATGCTATCGGTGAGCCTACAAAAGATAAAAAATTAGAAGACACAATCAAAACAGTTACTCAAACCTATTTATAACTAAACTATAAGAAGGTATCCTACTAAAACCAAAGCCTGTATAAAAAGCTTATTAATAGTATTGTTGACTAATAGTTGCATGTGTGGATAAACCATCCAAGAAAGAAAAATAATCTCATCTCGGAAATGAAGAATGGTATTATGTATTGGATAAAGATAGCGAGTGTCCAAGGGGAATATATTCTTTGTACGCTGTTGTAGAAAAAAACCTGAATTATACAGAAACGGCGATTAGAAATGGTGTTTACTGGAAATTAGCCCTCACTTTTAGTGTTATTGATATTGCGGGCGAGGTTACTAATCCTAAAGTTGTCGGAGGCATTCGAGAAGATTTGAATTGATCAATAAAATCCCAGATTGAATTCCAGCAAAATTGGAGGAAAAAAGGTAAGAGTTAGACAAACATTAACTGTAAATTTTAATTTGTAATTTAGTAATGAGAAGACTACCGGTTTACTTCCTATTAGATACATCAGGATCAATGAATGGAGAACCTATTCAAGCCCTTAATAATGCTTTAAGTGGTATGATTAATACATTGCGTGCTGATGCTCAAGCGGCAGAGACACTTTGGATTAGTATTATAACTTTTGATAAGACTGTAAAGGAAATCACACCGCTCACAGAATTGCCTCTATTTCAGCTATCTGAAATTATTTGTCCACCAAGCGGACCAACAAGCACTGGTAAAGCGTTGGAACTACTGTACGAAAAAGTAAGTCAAAATATTCGAAAAGGTACACCAACTCAAAAAGGTGATTGGCGTCCATTACTTTTTATTTTCACCGACGGTAAACCTTCTGACTTACAGTTGTACGCTGAAATGATTCCAAAAATTAAATCTTTAAATTTTGGTGCTATAGTAGGCTGTGCAGCAGGTAACAAAGGTGATAATTCAAGACTAAAGGAACTTACCGATTCAGTAGTTCATTTAGACACGGCGGATAGTACAACATTAAAACAGTTTTTCAAATGGGTGTCAGATACCATTGAAAGCGGTAATAAAAGCATGGGTACAACTGATACTGTTTCATTGCCACCCCCACCATCAGAAGTTCATTTAATCATATGAAGACAATTATATTATATATCGTAAGCATATTCATCATAGGACTTTTCCTATATTCAAAACTTTTACCTTATCAAGACAAGTTGAATGTTCAATACAAAAGCGTTTTCAATTTTTTCGATAGTGTATTTACGCCAATTTTAAATTTTATTAAAAGATTTATTAAGCCTTTTGAAGTTGGGTATGGTGTATCAGTAGACATGGCTCAAATAATTTTATTGCTTGTATTTCTTATAATTTTAAACGTATTGTAAGTCAATGAGAAGGTTACCAATATATTTTCTGATAGATATTTCGGAATCAATGGTTGGTGAACCAATTCAGCAAGTGGAAGAAGGTTTAGCAACAATTATCCAAACATTGAAAATAGACCCAAACGCAATTGAGACAGTTTGGATTTCTATACTTGTTTTTGCGGGACAGCCTAAAACTCTGGTGCCACTACAAGAGATAATTAGTTTCTACCCACCTAAATTTCCAATTGGTAGCGGTACTTCTTTAAGTAAAGGCTTGGGTCATTTGATGTTTGAATTACGTAAAAACATTGTAAAAACTACTCCAGAACAGAAAGGTGATTGGAAACCAATTGTCTTCTTATTTACAGATGGTGTACCAACGGATGATACAAAAACTGCTATTTCAGAATGGCAGCAAAATTGGCAAAGAGCAGCAAATTTGATCGCAATATCTTTTGGAAGTGAAAGTGATACCTATCTATTGAGAGAACTGACCGAAAATGTTTTACTTTTTGAAAATACCGATGCAGCAGCATACATACAGTTTTTTAAATGGGTCACAGATTCAATAAAAACAAGTAGTGTACGTATTGAAAATAATTCGACAGGATTTGAATTAGCCAAACTTGATGGCGAAACTATTTCAAAAATAGATTTGACAAAGAAAAAACCAACCATCCAATTAGTGGATAATAACTTTGTAGTTTTGGCTGCTAAATGCCAAAACACAAAACGACCATATTTAATAAAATATAAGAAAAAGATCTCTTCAAACAGCTTTTCCGGACTTGAACTTGATACTCTTTCGTATAGATTGGTTGGTGCTTTTCAAGTAAGTAGTTCATATTTTGAGTTGTCGGACAATTTAGATGTTGACTTTAAAGTTAATACAGAAGAATTAACAGGCTCTCCAGCTTGTCCTTGTTGCGGGAATCAATTTGCATTTGCAGTCTGTAGTTGTGGTAAATTACATTGCATTGGAGAGGAAGAAATAAGTACTTGTCCTTGGTGTGAAAATGTAGGAACTTATGGCTCTGGTGAAGGCGGATTTGAGGTAAATAGAACACAAGGTTAATAATTTAATATGGAAGTGGTTAAGGCCTATGTTCAGTCTTTATTTAAAAATAAAGGTGTTAACATTTCATCAAATAGATTGATGTTGTTTGATGATTTTATAAAGACAATTGAATGTGACGAAGCTGTTAACAGCATTATAGAAAAGCAAAACCTAATAATGGAAAAATGGATTATTAAAAATCGGATTACTGATATAATATCGCAAAAAATTGTAATTCCAAACGCCACTATTGGTAAATCGTACGAAGCTAAAATAGATATCGAAAAATTAAATCTTACAGATTTAGTATTTAAAAAATTTGAAGGATTAAAAGAAATTGGTCTTAATTTCAATGTAGAAACTAACACTATTGAAGGCGCGCCTGTTCAGAGCGGAGACGTTAAAATCAAACTACTTTTTAAAATTGATGGTGAACTTGAAATCACTCCCCCAAATGAGAAATTCATTTTATTGGTAATAAATCCAGATCCTAAATCCTTATGGAAGGATATCCCAAGCGATAGAAATGATTTATTTTGGAAAGATGACGATGTTTCAATAGCAGAAAAATTTGGAGACAAAAACATTGTTATTTCGTCTAGAAGAGGTCGCTCACACAAAAATGTCGGTTCATTCAGGGATGATGATTTTGCATTTAAGCATTTTAAAGAAACAGGTTGGTCAGTTATTGCTGTTTCTGATGGTGCGGGCAGTTACTCATTGTCAAGAGAAGGCTCTCGTTTAGCTTGTAAAACTGTTATTGAATATTTTGAAGATAACTCAGAGAACGATAAATCTCAAGAATTTGAAGCCAAAATTAAAGAATACAAAACTTCTAAAGATGAAATTCTAGTCAAAGAATTGGAAGTGTTAGCTAAACAAAAATTGTATAAGGCTACCGTATTTGTTCACAACAAAATCAAAGAGCATTCTGAGGAAACATTTAAAAGCAATCCTGAATTATTTAATAATCCTAAAGCTAAAAATTATTTAGACTATTATCATTCAACATTTATTTTTGCACTGATTAAAAAGTATGAATTTGGTCATGTAGTTCTAACATTTGGAGTAGGTGATTGCCCTATTGCGATAATGAATAAAGATCAAACTGAAACAACTTTACTAAATTGGCTTGATGTTGGGGAATTTGGGGGAGGAACAAGATTTATTACCCAAGCAAGTATCTTTCACTCAACCGAACACCCAATTGCATCAAGGTTCAATTTTAAAATCGTTCCAGATTTTTCATTTCTTTTTCTGATGACAGATGGGATCTATGATCCTAAATTCGTTATAGAAGCAAATTTAGAGAAAAGTGAAAAATGGAATGAATTTCTGAAAGATCTCAAAGGAGAAAATGAAGATAATATAAAAGTGGATTTTGATTCTTCAAATGCTGAAATCGCTTCTCAACTTTCAGATTGGATGAACTTCTGGAGCCAGGGAAATCATGATGACAGAACTTTAGCAATCGTATATTAAAAAATATGAGCACCAAAACAGTAACATCGATCATAAACCCAAGCAAAACCTATCAATTTATTGACAATGATGAGCCTATGCGAGGTGGAATGAAAGATGTTTTTTTTAGTCCTGATAAGTCATATGTGGTTGCTTTATATCGCGATCCGCAAGACTTTAATTCAAGGGAGAGACTAATAAAAATAGCTACAAAATATTTTGATAGTTTTTTTATACGTGACAGCGTCACCGGAGACTTTTACAAGAAACTTTATAGTTGGCCCACTGACGTGGTGGAATTAAATGAAAAAATTGGAATCATTGTTCCTTCCTACAATCAAAATTTCTTTTTCAAAAAAGGATATGAAAACAACGAGTTGTTAAAAGGTAAGGAAAAGGAAGGAAAATGGTTTGCAAGTGCAAAATTCAGAGCCAAGCAGTCTAAGTCAAAACTTGACGAAAGTGAACTCGGTAATTGGCTAAGCTATTTTCAGGTGTGCGTAAATATTGCTAGAGGAGTCAAAAGGTTGCATTCAGCAGGTTTAGCACATTCCGATTTATCTTATAAGAACGTACTGATTGATCCCGTTAGTAAAACGGCTGCAATCATTGATATTGATGGATTAGTAGTACCGGGCTTATTCCCTCCAGATGTAATAGGCACGGCTGACTTTATTGCACCTGAAGTTCTAGCAACAAAACATTTAAGTAAAACAGACTTGAATAGAAAGTTGCCAAACAGACTGACTGACTTACATGCCTTGGCTGTATTAATCTATATGTATTTGCTTTATCGCCATCCATTACGTGGTGGAAACTATTTCGGGCAGATGGAAACAGAGAAAGAGGAGGAATTTTTAATGGGTTCGAAGTCTCTTTTCGTAGAACATCCAACCGACCATTCTAACAAGAATTTCAAAAGAGAATACGGAGACAACCTTCAAAAGTTCTTACCTTGGACAGATTTAAATAAAACACCCTACACAATTACAGGCCCTTACTTAAAAAGTTTATTTGACCAAGCCTTTATCAAAGGTTTGCACAATCCCAATGAAAGACCAACAGCAGATGCTTGGGAACAAGCGTTAATAAAAACGAACGATTTGAAATTGCAATGTAGTAATGTCAAATGCGATCAAAAATGGTTTATCTATAATAATACCAAAGAAACATCGTGCCCGTTTTGCGATAATAAGTACAATCAGTCAATCCCTGTATTAGATTTTTTTTACCAGTTTAAACCAAATGTTTGGAAGCCCGAAAACCAAAGATTAGTAGTTTATAATAACTCAACATTGCATTTGTGGCATTCAGATAGAAATATAATACGAAATGAAAAACTTACAGATATCCAAAAGGCTAGAGTTGGATATTTTTCTTTTTATAAACATAAGTGGGTGTTTGTAAATGAAAAATTGACTTCATTAAAGGATGTTACGGAAGATAAAGAAGTCCCTATCGGTAGTATGATTGAGATAATCAATGGTAAAAAACTCCTGCTATCAAAAGAAGAAGGAGCAAGAGTGGTGATAATTTCAATAGCTAATAACTAATCTAAAAAAATCATAATGATTCTAACATCAATTTTCGCCATTGCGTTCTGCTGTCTAATAATATGGAAAGCCAGTGATGGGTTTGAGGCGGCTTCTGAATATCTCGGAAGAAATTTAAGTGAAGGTGTGAGGGGGGCTACTATCAACGCTATTGGTTCGTCAATGCCAGAATTATTCACAACCTTACTTTTTCTTTTTATTTTGAAGGATAAGGATGGGTTTGCTGGAGGAATAGGTACAACTGCTGGCAGCGCAATCTTCAATGGAATGATAATACCTGCCACTGTAATTCTGATAGTAATATTTAAAAAACTAAATACTTCTGTAAAGGTTTCTAGAAAAGTGTTGTTGAGAGATGGTATTGCTCTTATCCTGTGTGAAATAGTTTTAATTTTCCTGATAGGTGGGACAACTCTTTATTGGTGGCATGGCCTCATTCTAATCATCATGTATGCTATTTATGTTTTTTACATGCTTTATTCAATGAAGTCTAATCAAGAAGGAGCAGGCTTTGAATCAAATGATGGAAATAATCAAGAAGATACAGATGAAGACACCGATGAAGAGTCTGATTCATTTTTGAAAAATCTGTTTACTTTAAATCTTCAACCAATTTTCATTAAAAAGAAATTTACTTCAGTAAATTCCTGGTCACTGTTGATCTTTTCGATGTTAATAATTGGAGCTGCTTGTGGACTGCTAGTTAAATCATGCGAATGGCTGGGAGATGCTTTAAACATTCCAATTTATTTTATAGCAGTCATTCTTGCAAGTGCTGCGACAAGTGTTCCTGATACTATACTTTCCATGAAAGACGCAAAAAAAGGAAATTATGACGATGCCGTATCGAATGCACTAGGAAGTAATATATTTGATGTGTGCTTTGCATTAGGTTTTCCACTATTGTTATTTACGCTAATAAATGGACCGATAACGATGTCTCAAGAAACTCTTGTAAATGTTTCTGAACTCAGAATCCTGTTATTAATTTTGACATTAGTTGCTTTCATAGTATATATTGCAAAATCAGAAATGGGGAGAACGAGTGCATTTCTTCTTTTATTAATTTACGGTACCTTTACACTTTACATCCTTGGGAAAGCTTTTGATTCAGAGACCGCAAACCAAGTCAGCGGTTTCCTTTCAACGATAGATTCCTATGTAGATCAACTAAGATTCTGGAATTAAATTACTGAATCACATTCCATCAAAATCTAATTAAATTAGATTTTGATGGAATGTGATAGGAAGGAAATATCGGTATTCAATGTGTTTTTATTTTTCCTTTGTTCGTGATTTTAGTAGTAGCAGTCTCAATAAATAAGAGTCAAAATAAAGGCTGCAAATTTAAGGATAATTACTCAATAATCTGTTCCAAATCTTCTGCCATCTGATTCGAAAAAATCAATAATAATAACTAAAAATAAGCCACTTACGAATTAATTTTCGAAGTGGCTTTTTCGTTTGCAGACGATTTGCAATAAAATGGGCTGCTACCGCACTTTACAGATACAAAAAAGGCCTCTCTGATGAAGGAAAAGCCTCCGATAAATTAACCTTCTAGTAAATCAAACCAGGTATTTTTTTATTCAATCACCGCGTGAACAAGAAATAATTTCGGTCGTAAGTGCTGTACATTTTCTTGGTCTGTGTTGTATAAAAATCAAAAAACCCCCACTTTTATTGATTTAGAGTCATTGTAGTGGCCTCGCTAGGAATCGAACCTAGATCTAGCATTTAGGAAACGCTTGTTCTTAGTGAGAATCTTATTATGTTGATTTTCAATCTACTATAAATTAGTATTGCAGTAGAATCAGACTGATCTAGATTAGAACTGCAGAGTTTACTGCAAGGTGATTTTGAAGTGTCTCAGTTTTTTCCTCATCCGCTCAGGTACCACTTACTTCCTTTCAAATAAAAGGAAGTTTTTCAGTCTACTACCACTTATGGGAGAAAGACGATATGTATGGATTATTTGGATGTAAATAAGAAATTAGACTCCTTCGATCTATCCAATAAATCACAAAGGAAGGTCCTCCAACTGCTCGTTCTATTTTTTCATTTGCTACCAACAGCCAACTATTTCATCCAGGAAATCGATGACCTAAATGCCAAACTAAAAAAAATACCTAATACAGGGTATTTTTTATTGGAAATAAACTCTAAGCTTCAAAAAATCAATCAAATGATTATTGATGGTGATGTAAAAAAAACTTTTCCAGCTGGCTCTAAGATTGATTTAGTGAATCAAGAATATTCAACTATTGTTATCGGATACTCAGCATCAGGAAGAACTATTAAAGGCTAACTGAATCAATCTGATAATTTATAGTCTAATCAAGTAAATTTCTTCATAGTATTCAAATTAACTCTCTAATTTGAACTACTTTTAAATTGTATTTATAAATCCAAAACCAAATCAAAACTCTTGGCAAATTTATCGAAGACTTGGAGGTAGCTATTGATGGATTTAGGAGGAGATGCCTAAATCCCGGCCAATCTCATTGGAGGATTTACCGCTTTTGTGGAGTTCAACTACCATCACTTTGAAAGCTTTGTCAAAGGTTCTTCTTGATCTGTCATTCATAAATTCTAATTTAAAGGGCTTAACCTATTGTCCAATCAAATGTAGCAGGTTCAGGCTTGTAGTTTCATAACTAATAGAGATTTTATTTTAGACTTTATTTGTTTAATTCAGCTGGCGGAAGTTGGATCCAAACAGGA
>Ga0335398_10002517_pt1 | contig 28832 bp, 21 predicted proteins | sample BON03_FD_205742 | JGI IMG/M metagenome (GOLD analysis project Ga0335398, IMG submission 205742) | Freshwater microbial communities from Lake Bonney liftoff mats and glacier meltwater in Antarctica - BON-03 (spades assembly) (version 2) | ecosystem: Environmental > Aquatic > Freshwater > Ice >... | reverse complement strand
TTATGGTGAGGAAACCGTGGACGAGAACGTGTCGAGCTTTTACCTCTCGCTGGAAATCGCTCAGGTCTACAATGGCATGATGATCGCCATCCCGGCCGCCGAGTGGACGATCTTTCAGAACCTGTCGCCGGCAAAGATGGCTTCCGTGCTAATACAACTTGCTGGCAAAGTGTCGCTGGAGAAATTCCAGAAAAGCCAACGCGGACCCAAACGCCAGCAACCCCAACGCAAGTACTCCGGCAACGGACAACACGTCGCCACGGCAAAGCTACTCGCCAGAAGAAACACCTAAAAACTCACCTTCAAAGGGCTGCCCTTCATGCCCCGTGTTTCAATACAGGCGATGTTGATTACTGTGCCTTCGCTGGCGTTTTTCGAACGCCGTAAATTGTGGACGGCCTCTGATCCATTGGAATCATCGGGCCACCGTACTTTTGCACCAGCTCATCGCAGCGTTCCCGCATTTTCACAAGTACTGCCGCATAGGCAGGGTCGGCGACGAAGTTCTTTAGCTGATCAGGGTCACTGTCCAGATCGTGAAGGAATTCCGACAGTGGCTCCTGGTCATAATACCGAGCATAAACATAACGCTGATCCCGCACACCTTCCCACGTCAGTGTTGGCGCAAGCACGACATGTTCGCAGAAAAAGTCTGTACGCCAGTCGGTGACAGTATCTCCGTCGACAATTGGCTTCAGGCTTTGTCCCTGATAAGTGGCTGGCACCTCGACTCCGGCCCAATCGATAATTGTGGCAGGAATATCCGTATTCATTACCATATGATCATTTTTGCGGCCTCGCAGATTTTTCGGCAGGCGAGGATCATAAATCACCAGGGGAACTCGCAACGACTGTTCATAGTGCGACCACTTTCCGGCAAACCCGCGGTCTCCCATGTAATACCCGTTGTCAGCGCTGTACACGATAATGGTGTTGTCATCCAGGCCCTGTTCTTTCAGTGTCTCCCGAATGCGTCCGACGACATTATCGATGCCTGTAATCATCCGAAAGTAGGCGCGAATGTTGGACTGGTACTTGTCAGGTGTATCCCAGCGCCAAAAGAAGCGTTCACGATTAATGGAATCTTTCAAATGCTGCGGCTGGCTTTCAAAAATCGCTGCCGCGCCCAATCGAGGTGGTGGCACTTTGATGTCTTCGTACATTGGGTGAGTCGCCTTTGTCCACGGGAAATGGCCAATTCCCGGACGTTTGTCGCCGTCCTCAGCATGAGCTGCATTAAACCACAGATTCAGTACGAACGGCTTGTCCTTCGGCTGCGACTTAATAAAGTCAACTCCGCGATCGCCAATCACTTCTGTTTCGTGGCGCAACGAACCATCTGGCTGTTTTTTGTAGTAAGGATTTCGACCAATACCTTGAAAGACATCAAAGTGTTCTTCGGGCTTGAAACCTGGTGGCCCTTTAATGTGCCACTTGCCAAAGAATCCGGTGCGATAACCTGCGGCCTGCATCACATCCGGACACAGAGCTTCCGTAGCCTGAGACGTAACGGTGTCAGGTTTCACTTTTGACCCAAACGACCGACATGTCAGGCCGGTCATCAGCGTGGCACGGCTGACCCAACAAATGGAATGCTGGACAAACATATTCTGAAAATGAACACCATTGCTGGCAAGTTCATCAACATTCGGGGTCTTCACAATTGGGTGGCCCGCACACCCCAGAGTATCGTTTCGTTGATCGTCAGTCAGAAAGAAAACAATATTGGGCCGTTTGTCGGCGACTGCTGCCGGCATTCGGCAAACTAACGCAATACTGCATACGAAAAACAAAAGTCGTGAAGACATGAATTCACCTGATTAAGCGACTTAATGGTGGCGACAAGTGGAAATCTGACTGGTTTACCAGAGACGGTCCTGAAATCGCAAATCTTCAGGCACGCGGCGCGAGCAATTAAGTTCAGTCATTGCGGAACTCGCTCGCTCATCGTGCCCTGGATAGGGAAGTTCACCGGAGCGGTTTTCGGACCGCTTCCAGCAGCTTCAGTGCGATGAAACGGTTCACCCAGTATCGTCAAAAAATTCCGCTTGGCAAGCCGCTGGTTGTTCCGGTCGCCGCTGGCACAACGGGATGCCATGTCTGCCATTGATTTTCAGTGGCTCAGCGTCAGATTCATTGCGGCGATCGCCATCAATTACTTAGTTGCCGTCGACCACGTCGCGCGGCCTTCAACCAGAATCAGTTCGCTGTTCGCAGGTAAACCCTGCCATGACTGAATCAATCCTCCTGGCCACGCCACCGTCAAGCTTGTCACGCGATCCATTTCGCCCAGGCCGAAAAGCAGTTTTCGTTCGTTACACGACTGAAATCCATCGCCTGCAAGAACCTGCTGAACAATTGTTCGCTCGCCGATCTCCAGAGCCACTGTTGCTCCGATAGCATCGCGGTTCAATGTTCTACCGTGCAGAATGACTGACAGAAAACTGCCGTGATCGCGAGTTTCGTTTGTAACCAGCGAAACAGGAGTACCGATATTGCTGACTATGAAATCCGGCAATCCGTCTCGATTCCAATCAGTTCGGGCCAGACTTCGCCCGAGCACTTTTTTTTCGAAGTACTCACCCAATAACTTTGGATCGGCCAGTTCAAAAACTGCACCGCCCAGATTTCTGAAGTACTGCGTTGGCATACCAACCGAACTTTGTGTCTTAATATCAATGTCCAGGTTCCCATTCGCAATGACAAGATCAGGCAGACCATCGAGCTCTCCATCAATAAACTGAGCTCCCCATCCAAGCATTGCAATGCTCGGCCCCTTCAGGCCTGAACGTAAAGTGTCATCTGCAAACAGAGACCCGTTTTTCTGAAGATACAGAGTGTTTGAATCGTTGGAATAATTGGTAACAAACAAGTCTATCCGGCCATCTACGTCAGCGTCACCCGCGGCGATTCCCATACACGCCTGCATACGTCCCTGATGATCACAGGCGATTCCTCGCACCAGCCCGACGTCATTGAAATGCGGATGCTTGCTGCTGCGGTCTGGATCCAAAACAAACAGATTATTGGCCGTGCTGTCGTTGGCCACAAATACGCTGAGAGCCCCGGAATCATCAAAGTGCCCAGCCACAATGCCCAGACCCTTTCCACCATCAGCCGTTACCCCGGCATCGACCGTAATGTTTTCAAATATGCCATTGCCGGAATTCAAGTGCAGCTGATCCTGTGAAGCCGAAAACATCAGAACTCCACAGTTTCGATATGCACCGGTTTCGTCCTTGCAGAGACGTTCCAGTGCATCGCGACCATCAAGGTAATTCACTTCATAGATATCTGGATCGGCATCTCCGTTAATGTCGGCGATCATGCAACTGGACGTCCAATATTGACCACTGCTGTCCAGAACATCTAAGACATCAGTAAAGGTGCCATCCCCATTGTTTCGATAAAGACGATTGGCACCAATATTGGCCACCAGAACGTCTGGAAATCCGTCGCTATCAAAATCGCCGGCTGTTACACCCTGACTGAACCAACCGTCGCCAAACCCCGCTTCCAGAGTCACGTCTAAAAACTGTCTCCCGAAGGAATTGCGAAATAACTTATCACGGTATTCCGTGCTTTCGTTTTCCGAAGGCCATGCACAGCCCTGAGTAAGGCAAACGTCCGGCCAACCATCACAGTCAAGGTCTAAAACTGCGACGCCGCCACCCAGAGTTTCCAAATTTCGCATCGCAGAAACACTTGCATCGTGAGAATTGAAGTAGGTGAACTGAAGCCCGGACTCTTTGCTCAAATCACGAAATCGAACACGGCTGTATTTCGTTGTTTGCGATAACCAATTGACCGGATTTTCCTCTGCGGATACGACTTGCGATTGTTCAGCATTCATCGAGCCAGAGTCGAATATCAATGCGTCAATTAATTCGGCGCTAACCTGGCGTTTACCAACAACCCTGGCTTTGTTGCGAAGTCGTGAAAGCAGATCGGTATCTGCCAAATGGCCTGTGTTGTCGTTTTCCGCAAGAACGGCCCAACCCAGCGCTTCGTGGTAACGCCCCAGCGACTCCGCTATCTGTGCCGCACGCAACTTCGCGTCCAACCCGCCGGACGAGACATTAGTGATCGCGCGGGCATACTCAACCAGTTGTTGGGCTCGTTCAAGAAAAACAGTGGCCTGAGGTTCTTTCTTTAATGAGACAAGAATCTGCCCGAGCAGATACAGCGCCTCTCGATTATTCGGATCCCGGACAATGGATTCGCCCAGGCACGCAGCAGCTTCGAGCAAATCCCCCTGACGCTGCAAATCCACACCACGCAGTCGCCAGGTTTGCGTAAAGTCGAAACACTCTGGTGGCAGACTTTTCATCCACTGGCCAAACGCTTCGTGCGCTGCGGTTTCATCCACTAACGCCAGCTGACCAAGCAATGCATGAGCTTCTAACTGGTGCGGATACTTACCTACAACGTTCCGCAACATTTCTCTGGCAAACGAAGTTTCGTTCGAGTGCAGCGCTACGCGAGCTCGAGCAATCAATGGCATTGGATCGCCGGGAGTTGATTGCAGAAGTTGCTCATTCAACAAAGGATCAAACACTTTGTCGTAAGGCAGCCCCAGCATTTCCAGGCATACTGTACTTACTCGGCCCTGACGCAGCGTTTCCACCAGAAAAGGTACGGCTTCATGGCGGCGTCCTTCAACAGCAAGCAACATTCCCAGCAACTCGTTTGCCTCTGCGTTCTCTGAATCCTGTTTCAGAACTCGACGAAAAAACGCTTCCGCACGCCGACTGCGACCGAACGTGAACAACTCAAGTCGTCCGGCACTTAGCAGTCCCCGTCGCGTGCGTTGATCAGAGTCATCTTTGATCTTCGAATAAAACCCAAGTGCACCCGCAGGAGCTCCCTTGCTTTCGGCAATCTGCCCCTTGATTGTTAGGGCGATCGGAGAACGCTCGTCCAGTTCCAGAATTGCGTCTGCCAGGCCTGCGGCGTCACCCGGTTCCTCGGCGACAAATGCTTTCCACGCCTGATCTTCACGCTCAGAAATGGAAGGCGAGATCACGCCTCGAACAACAAGCAGCAGTCCGATGACTGCCAGAACCGACAAAGTCACAATGAATGCATTAGAAATTCTGCGGTGCCGCAACAAATCAAACCAGCCAGTTTCGTTTACAGGTGGGGTACTTGGCGTATTCGAATATCGAATACAGCGTAAGCAGGCTAACAATAAATTCAGTATCAAAATGCCGGGCGGAAGTTTTTTTCACCCAGAATGGTCTGACCTCAAGGCGACCAGTGAATCTGATTTCACCAGCCGCAGCTTCGTTAGATTCATCGATCCTCCAGGTAACAAATACTTTTGTAACTTAGCCTCACAGTTCTCCACAAACTTCGCAGCCGAAACGCCGTGCGATTGGCAGTTTACGGAAGTCCATCGTCCGAAGATTGATCCACAGCATATGGCCGACTAATGGTTCGCCGATCCCGGTAATAAGCTTGATAACTTCAACAGCCGCCATGGACGCCACCATGCCGGATACGGCACCGAAAACAGGAAATTCGCGATTCCAGTTTGGCGGATCTTCCGGATACAGGCAGCTGAGACATGGCGTTTTACCGGGAATGATTGTCGTCAGCTGGGCGTCGAGATCGTACATCGCACATTCAACCAATGGCTTATTCTGTGCCACAGCCGCCTGATTCATGGCGAAGCGTTCGCTGAACAATGGGGCTGCGTCAACAACAATATCCACTTCGCCAGCCAGCGCTGCAGCGTTACTGCTTGAAAGATTTTCCGCGGCCGTGTGAATTTCAACATTAGGGTTCAGTTCTCGCAGTCTGCGCTCTGCGGATTCAACGCGCGGCCTCCCAAGCCAGTCGGTGGTCATCAGCAACTGACGATTCAGATCGCTCGGCTTCACATTGCCAGCGTGGGCCAGAACAAGCCTTCCGACACCCGCCGCGGCAAGATAATAAGCCACGGTGCCACCCACACCTCCAAGTCGTGAAACAAGAACGCTGGCTGCTTTCAGCTTTCGCTGACCTTCTTCGCCCACATCCGGCGTCCACATTTGCCATTCATAGCGAGCCTTTTCCGCGTCGGAAAGCTGAGGAAGAGAGGGACCCATTGTGAACTTTCAAAAGGGCAATGTCACCAGTTGGAATTAGCCGCCGGAAATCGGAGGCAGCAGCAAAATCACGTCCCCCGAGTCCAATCGATGATTGTCAGTCAACGCGGACGGAACGGGCAGTTCGTTCACGAACAACATAATCCCTGGCTGAACAGATTTCTCGGCGGTAAGCAGGCGTTCTCGAAGCGCTTCGCCAGCTTCCTCACTGACATGCTGTATCGCGGTAAGCAAAGATACGTTTTCGGGCAGTTCAACGTCAAAGCTGTTGACACCCGCCACCTGCCGCAACTGAGCTTCAAACTGGAATGTGACTTTCATGCAGATTTCTTTGCTGATACCCGGGCGAAAGTTATGCTTCAGACGACGGCACTATGGACAATTGTTTCTGATATCAAACCATCTTTTAACACGAAGCGGCGGTTAGCCAGTGCCTCAGCTTCCTGAGTACTGTGCGTAATGTGAAGAGTCGTCACATCAGATGATTTTGTCACTGTCCGTAAAAGTTCGTGCATTTCAGCGCGAGTTGATTCGTCCAGTGCACTGAAGGGTTCGTCGAGCAATAACACGGATGGCCGAAACGAAAGAGCACGTCCCAGAGCCACGCGCTGCGATTCGCCACCACTAAGTGCTTTCACTGATCTGTTCAGAATTGTCCGAATGTTCAATACGCCCGACAGCTCAAGAGTGCGACTGGCAATTTCAGCCGCCGGCCACTTGCGAAGCTTCAATCCAAATTCAAGATTTTGCTGCACGGTCATTGTAGGAAACAGTGCCAGATCCTGCGGGACATAGCCAATTTCCCGGTCACCTGGTAAAAAGTCCGTGACGTTCTGATCGCGAATTAGAATCTTCCCCGCAGTAACGTTTCGCAGTCCGCAGATCGACTCCAGAATTGTCGTTTTCCCATGACCTGTCTGCCCCATCAGCACTGCATATTCGCCTGCCGCAACTTTCAACGAAAGCTGCTTCAGAAAAAACTTCCCGGCGATAATCGTGACGTTTTGAAGTTCGATCATGACGTGAGCCCTGTTCCGAGAACTCGCAGAATTAGCAGCACAACCACGGCCATGGCCACCATCAGCAGCGACACTGCAACCGCCGCATCGAGATTGCCGATACTGAGTTCCAGAAACACACTGGTCGACAGCACTTCGGTTCTCATGCGGGTGGCACCTGCAAACACAAGAATCGGACCGAATTCGCCCAATGCTCGCGCCCACGAAATCGTTCCGGCCGCAATAATTCCTCGCCATGCCTGAGGTAGCGCAACCTGTAGAAAAGCCTGACAGCGAGTGCACCCCAATGTTCTGGCAACGTCTTCCGTGCGTGGATTGATCTGGTCGAATGTAACGCGCATGGTTCGCACAGCAAACGCACAGGCTACCGAAAACTGAGCCAGAATCACCGCTGGCCACCGAAAAGTCACCGGAAATCCGACGTCTTCTCGCAGCCAGGCCTCCAGTTCCCATTCGCCAATTTTCAGGTGAAACAAAATCAACAGACTGAGTCCCAGCACCAGCGGCGGCAGAACAATCGGAATGTCGACCAATGTGTCAACAAGCCAACGCCCCGGAAACTTATAGCGTGACAACAAATAACCCAACGGAGTTCCAACCCATACCGAAAGAATGGCGGCAACTGTGCAGGAAATAAGAGTCAGTTTAAAAGCCGCCTGAATCTCCGGCTTTCCAAGAGCCGTTTTGAAATCGGCCATCGACGTGAACATTATGTCGGCGGCCAGCAACAGTACGATCAGCAGCACAAAACTACCGGACAGTCCTCCCATCACCAAAAAAAATGGCACGTCGGAACGTCGGCGAGCAGGAACTGCTTCCTTTGTGGGACCTTCGCAGGGTCCTCGTTCTAGAGAAGGGCTGTCAGACACTTTGCTGTTTCTTCATTCTTCCGCAACTAATTACTGTCACCTGAATTTGTGGCAGCGGCGTTCATCTGCCAAAGAAATCCTTCAGCCAGAAAACTTTTCTGCGAGTCTGCGGAACAGATCTTGGCGAATAGCCGAGCCGCCATTTGCCGATGACGGGACTTTTCTGCAATCGCAAACGGTTGAGTCGCGACGCTGCATTCAAGCCCCTGAATCCGGATGGCATCAAGGTGCTCGGCAGCACCTGCTGCGTTGCTAAGATACGCCACAGCCGCATCCAGTGAACCGGTTCGCAGTTGATTGACAAGCATGTCTCCAGTAGGTGTTTGCACGGTAACGTTGGCCATCACTTCTTCCTGAATGCCGCCTTCCTTCAACGTATTCTGAGTCAGCCAGCCCATGGCACATTGCTTTTCGTGACCGATGCCAACTCGCAACCCGTCGGCCGTCAGATCCTTCAACGAATTGATTTTGTGAGGATTCCCTTTCTGCACAAGAATCACAAGTTTGTTCTGCGACACGTCGACGGGGTCAGGAAACAGGTCTGGAACCTGCTGCATGAATTCCGTATCGCATGCAAAGTACGCATCAGGCTGCTGGCCGGCCTTCATTTGAGCGACAAGAATTCCACAGCCATTGTAAACACGACTAACCCGCACGCCTTCACGCTGCTCAAACGCGGTTACGGTTTCATCAATGGCTGGCCGCAGCATCGACCCGGCAAAGATAGACAGTTCTGGAATGTCAGCCCATTGGTCGCCATTGCCTGAACGAAAACCGAACTCAGTGTAACGCTTCAGCCCCCGATCAGCAGCCGACAGATATCGAGCAAAGTGCAGGGCCTGTTGAGCCTGTTTGCTGCCGGAAACAACGCCAATCGCCACACCTGACGAAACATCTTTCAGTTCGGGAAGTTCGATAAATTCAAGATCCGGGTACGTGTGCAGCACGGCGTCGTAAACTATGCCAGCATCGGCAGCACCGACCAGAACATCATTCGCGACTTCATTAACCGTTGTGCGATACGCCGTGGTGGCTTTGTCCAGCGATTCCCAAAGCTGCTGTTTCTGAAGCACTTTGCGACTAACACTACCAATCGCGGCGGCATCAGGGTTTGCCTGAACAAATCGCACGGCGGGTTTAAGAAGGTCGTCGAAGGCCACAATCCTGCGAGGATTGCCTTTTTTGACGACTACGACTCCCTGTTGCCGTGCTATGGGAATCACTTCATCCACGAGTCCCTTTTGTCTCGCCATTTCCAGATAGCTGTCATCGGCAGGAAGATAAAGATCTCCCGTTCCGGACACTTCAATCGAAGACAGCAAAGTTTGAGAAGGGCCGTACTGCACTTCAATCGAGCGGCCGAATTCTTTTTCGTAGTCCAGTTTGACCGATTCCATCACTGCTCGATTACTGGCGGCACAGAACAACATCACGGGGGCTGACGACTCATTCTCTGCAGCGTCCGAACCGTTTTGTGAGGGCGCATCGCCTGTCATCAGCAACAACATTGTTGTGGCCAGCACGACCAACGAAAGCAGCATGGCAAGAATAACTCGATTCACAAAACACTCTTTTCTGATCCAGAACGGACTTCTGAATTACAGGCACACACAACACACCAGGCGGCTGCAATTTGAAACCGCTGCCGATTGGCATTCGAATTAAGGCGATGGGCGAAATACTTTGCTGATAACCACAAAGCCAACAAACACCGTCAATATGGCAATGGCCCAAAAAACAGAGATCGCCGCCCCCGGTTCTTTAACTGCCACATCGTTGACTGAATACGAAACACGTAATTCTGACACTTGTTCGGCTGGCATCGAACCGTCAGTCGTCGTTGACTTTCCGGGTGGAATCAGCACCAGTTCAGGAAGTGCGACATCCACTATGTCCGCTTCCATTCGGGCAGAAACTTCAGCGGCCTCTTCACCAAACAGTTCGATATTCCATGCAGTGGACAACAGTAAATCAAACCCGGGATTCATGTCTTTGACCTGACACGAACAGGCTCCGCACAGAAACAGCGTCAGGTCTTCAATCAGCCCTGCATCTACCTTCGACGCAGGAATAACCTCCAACGCACGTCCTCGACCAAATACCGGGACAACCAACGGATCACCTGCTGCTTTTGAGTCCGGGTCAAGACCATGAAGCAGGCTGACCAGATACGTTTCATCCACATCGTGCGGATCAATTTCCAAAACGGAAAACTTCATCAGCAGTGGAATATCAGAAAACAATTCAGATCCCGGAAGCCCGACGCCTTCCGGCAATGGAATCTTGTTACTGAGTTCGTTTAGTTGCTTCGTGAGAAGTTCAACCGTCGCCGTGTTCCGGTCTGCATCATCTGATTTCAGAACCAGCCAGACCGCCGAATCGCCCGTTACCAGACGACGACTGAGTTCCTTCCGCGCTGGAGATTCCACGATCCCCGCACTGACGGCATCATCCAGAGAACCATTCCAGCTATTGACCAGGCGGCCGCGCCCCGCCCGCGAACGCACCACCAGCCAGGGCACTGTGATCTTCTGTTCAGCAACCTGCAGACTGCTCCAGAGTTTGCTAACAGAATTATCCATGGGTTCACTGGTATGCTGCCGCATGACCTTCATGTTGGCAGTGCCGTTATTGTCGAGCGAATACTCATCAAGGCTTCGCAGAAACTGTTCCTGAGAACTCGAAAATGTTCCATCATGAAACACAACCACTTCACAGGAATCCGGCCGCCAGCGTTCCAGCGCATATCGAAACACGGGAACATTGCACGCTGTGGCAATGTTCGCCATCGTCAGAAGCATCAACGTAAAAGTCAGAACTCTCATTCGTTTTCTTAGCCATCAAATCTGAAAAGCTGAATCGAAACCGACGTCACTGTTATTTAACATCGTCAACACAGTCGTGATCGGACATCATTCTGAAATAAACTATTGCCCGAAACACATCACCTGCCCACCAAGTGTGGACAGAAATAACCGTCCGTTTGCACCAGCCAGTCCGTCCCACGCTGGCAACGTGCCCAGTTCCACCTTGTGTTCGATTTCGCCGGTATCGGCATTGACGGCCAACAGTTGGCCACCCGCTTTGCCTTCAAGAGCGTCGTCCTGCCTGGCCAGCAACGCCTGAACTTCAGGGTCCTTTTCCGTGAGTTGCTGAAAGGTTGATTCTTCGTCAATGATGTCCGGCGGGCCTACGATAAACAATGTGGGTCCGGCCAACACCATCGCTCGAACATAGATCGGCACATCCGACGTCCATTTCGGCTGCACCAGGCTATCACCGGGTTTCTGTTCGGCATTGCCGCCTGCCTTCTTTTTATTGCCTGCGGTGAATTGAATGCCCTGACCATATTTGCCTTCCACGGGTTTTCCACCTGACACAGTGCCGTTATTTCGAAACGTCGACATATCTCGGGCAGTTCCGTCGTCGAAGGTTGCGACAAGAACCGGTTCTTCTGCCAGTTCAGCACCGTCCTTAAAGCGTGCAGCAATTTCTTCGTCAGTGACAGCGGTAAAGTACAGCCGCACCTCGTCGATGACTCCGCCAAACGGGTTTGGAGACTGGTACTCTCCAACGGCCGTCCCATCGTCGCCGCCGACATCCAACCCCTGAACCGGATCTTTTTCCAGCAAATCAGAAGCTTCACCTTCACCCACCTTTTCACCGTCTACGTACAGTCGCATTTTCTTATCTGCCGTAAGAACGCCGGCGACGTGGTGCCATCCACCAACCGCTCGTTTCTTTGCAGAAACGGTTGTCAACTTACCTTTGGCTCGAACAAGAAACTGAGGACTTCCATTCGCCATCGTCAGAGCGAAGCCATCGCTGGGACCGCCGCGCGCGATGATTGTGCCGTTGGGCCGAGTTGACGTCATCCAGGCTTCAACCGTGATCGGCTTGCCTGCAGGATTCAACGAGGGGGGCTTGCCGAAAGTCACGAATGCTCCCGCCACAGCACCTCCTCCGCCTTTCTTCAGAAAGCCATCCGGAATTTCCGGTGGCTCTGGCGGAGCAGCAAACAGCTGATGTTCCAGCGTTGTTGTCCAGCGAAGGTACTCAGGCTTACGACCGTAGCCATAAACGTAACCGTCGCCGTTAACCATAATTCGGCCCGAAGGAGCGAACCGCCCAGCCTGATAGTAGCCTCCATGACCACCGGCGAAACTCTGCCCAAGTACCCAGTAAGATCGATGAAACCAAGTGTCATCAAGATACCCCATTGGAGCAAACAAGTGAGCTCCATCACCGCGTTGCTTTGAAGCCTGAGTCGCAAAGTCGCCTGAGTTGGGGCCGATTTCCAGGCGGTTACCTTCGAGATCGAATTTCTGCGATTTCATGTAAACATACTTGTCGTCGGAACTCAGAATGTCCGGCAAACCAACGGGCATCTGCAGAACCTGCAACAATTCCTGCAGATTGTTGCCGGTGGCAGGGTTGGTTTCATCCATAATTGTTTCAGACAGTCTGTGGCCCTGCATGTCCAGCCGCAGCAGTCTGAGTCCGCCATCCAAAAAGTTGGAACGACCGGCCACACAGTAAATCGTGTTATCGCGAACCAGCACACTGCCATGCACAGGCCATAGCGATTCCAACTGTTCGTAAGCCATGGTGCGACGATCCAGCGGTGCTGCGCGATAACGCCATGCAAGATTGCCAGTGGAAGCCTGCAGACAATAAACCCAGCCGTCAGCTCCGCCAAAGATGACGCGCCCCTGATGCACGGTCGGTGGGGAATCAATCCGAGCTCCCGCCGTGAACGTCCATTGTTCTTCTCCCGACTTTTCGTCCAGAGCGTACAAAGTGTGATTATCAATCTGAGCCACAAAGACCTTGCCATTCGCAATCACAGGTGACGTCAGGCGGCCACCGAGATCCACCGTCCACTGACTGCTGACCTTCGGTTCAATCGGCAGTTTTGTAGTTCCGCTGCGATTTTTATCACCACGATACGTTGGCCAGTCATCCGCAGCACCTTCCCCAACATCCAGTGCTTCTGCAAACGCCGAACCACATTCCAGCCTGCCTTCTTCCGGAACCATGGCTGGCACCGGTCGGGTTGGAGAAAACGGGGCCAGTGCGTTAAACCCAAACAACTTTGCTTCGGGATAACACGCACAGTTATGCGGCGGAGCGTATGTCAGGCCATTGCACGGCATCACTCCGTACAAACAGCCGCCGCGCACCCAGTGATGGATATCCCAGTGTTCTTTTTCGGGGTCGACAAATTCTATTCCCGTTCGTGAAGGCATTAGAAAATTATCAGTTGCCTTTGCGATGTAACAGCGATGATGGAACCAGTACGTATCAACGTCCGGTGCGAATTGTTTCTTCACTTCGCCAGTTCGTGGATCTCGGCCGGTAAAGACTCCGCTGTCATTGCCAGATGTCGTGGGAGCACACCAGACAAGACCATTCAACACCATCAGATCCTGAGGCGACTGGTAACCGGAATTCGGATGCTGCGAACTCCACAGCTCTTTGCCTGAAGTTGAATCGATGCTTACCATTTTGCCGTCGCCGCCGGCGTACAGCACGACATCGTCATAAGCCACCATTCGCGGACCAAAGTTGAATGTAAATGATTTGCGTCGCGTAACGGGTTCAGTCTTCCAGACCAACTCGCCGGTTTGCTGATTCAGGGCGACCAGTTTCTCACCATCATGAAAATAAACGTTGCCTCCATTAGCCGACAACGTCAACGGCGACACTTTAGTTTTGGTGGCCCACAACGGCTTCCCGGTCTCTGCTTCGAATGCCATCAACACGCGAGGCTCTTCATTCCAGAACAGCCCTCGAACGGCCGCCTGATCTCCCGTGCGACCATGCAGTGGAGCGTAATCAGCAAGCTCTGCCTTTCCTTTCCGGACCACTAAAAACAGCAGACCGTTCGTGTGAATAATTTCTTCTGTTGCGTCAGAATCTTCATAGGTTCGCAATGTCCTGCCGGTCGCGGCGTCCAAAGCACTAAGCGGAGCATCGTAGCCAAGCGTCGCGAAAACGGTATTATCGTCTGACACAAGACGCCGCGAAAGCTGAGTCGGGCCGCTTTTCAGTGGCCACAAATGACTCTGCCAGTCCACAATATCACGTTTCCACAGGATGGACCCGTTAAACGCATCGCGCGCAACCAGTTTCCACTTCGGCGGCAGTTGAATTGAAATGCGACTGCCTTCATCCATGATGTAAAATATGCGCCCGTTGGTGGAAACCAGAGCACTCATGCTGGCCATGCGGTCATGATGTCGAGCCCATCGTGGACTGCCAACCCATTGCAAATGGCGGGGTGGCCCCACAACATCATCATGGGCCACCGAATTGCCGCTGGCATCGTGCAGATAGTGCGACCAATCGTCGATATTTTCCGGACGGGGCTTAACTGTCTTCGCCCAGTTGCCTTTATCGTCTTTAATCAGCGCAACTCCATTCGGTACCAGAACTCGCAAAACCTCTTCCATCGGGACTTCGCCAAGATCTTCCGCAACAAACAGATTTACGAGATTATCAACGTAAGGAAGTTGCTTATCGAAAAAATGAGCGACGGAAACTCCGCCGTAAACGCCGGCCGCTCGAATACTCTTTCGAGCAATCGCCACCTTCGCCGCATCCCGTTCCAAACCGTGAACCTGAATCGCGTCATTCTGCTGCAGAGCTGCCGTCAACGCTCCGTCGTTAGCTCCTAAATGCACAAAGAAGCCCGCTGAAATTCCAGATTCCGCAAGAATCGATTTTGCTTCTGAACCAGCATCAGCAAATACAGCATCGCAGCACAGAACACAGAAGCCAAGTGCAACTGCGACGATGCGAATACGGTGATTCATACGATTAGCTCCGACGGAATTCAGAATATTGAAACCGCAACAGCGGCAAACAAGCTTGAACACACTTCACCATGCTACCACGCCACGACATAATTTCATCTGACAATGCCGATTGTCGGTCTGTTTCATGGCAGCACAATCGGGAAGCGTCTTTGCCAGGTGAATTTGCATTTTCGCCCGCGTTGCGGTTAATGTTACGCCGTCATATTGATCCGATACTGCTTAATGGCGAGAACTGCAGCACATGAAAACAGCAACCGGCACCACAGTTATTCGTAACGGCCAGATCGTTGATGGCACAGGATCGCCCGCACTTGCTGACGGTGTGGTGGTCATCACCGACGGCATCATCAGCTACGTCGGCGGTCGCGAAGCAGCGCCTGAAATTCCTCCCGAGGCCGACGTAATTGAGGCCAAAGGCGGCACAATTATGCCCGGCCTGGTCGAAGCACACTTTCACGCCACGTACTTCAACATCAAATCGCTGGAAGACCTGGACATTAAATACCCAGTCGAATACGTCAGCCTGCTGTCGTCTGTGAATTCGCGGTTGGCTCTGGAATGTGGCTACACCGCAGCGCGTTCCGGAGGATGTTTATTCAACGTCGACTTCTGGTTAAAAAACGCCATCGAAAGTGATCTGATTCTCGGACCGCGACTATCGACATCCGGACGTGAAATCTGTTCAGCAGGCGGACTGATGGATTGGAACCCGGAATTTCGTCGCATCGGCATGGAAGGGCTTGTGTTTATCATCAACGGAACCGACGACGCACGCAAGGCCGTCCGTTCGCTGGTGAAAGACGGTATCGAATGGGTGAAGACCTATCCCACCGGAGACGCCGCCGCGCCGGACGCCAACGATCATCACACGCTGTGCATGACTTATGAAGAAATGCACGCGGTCGTGCAGACGGCTCATAACCACGGCATGAAAGTTACGGGACACTGCCGAGCAACCGCAGGCATCAAGAATGCATTGCGAGCTGGCTATGACGCAATCGAGCATGGCACGTTTATGGACAACGAAGCGCTGGACCTGTTACTGGAACGCGACGTGCCTGTTATACCAGCGTTGTATTTTGAAAAGGCAAGCGTCATTCATGGCAGAGAATTCGGCCTTTCCCAGCGAGTCATTGACGGCCACCAGGAAACGCTTGATGGTGGTGCCGAAAGTGCTCTAAGAATTCTACGAGCCGGCGGGCGACTGGGAATGGGTGGCGATTACGGCTTTGGCTGGAACCCGCATGGCGACTACGCCAAAGAACTGACTTACTTCACAAAGGAAGTGGGCTTCACGCCTCTGGAAACAATTATGTGCGCCACAAAAACCGGCGCGGAAATCATGGGACGTGCCGACGAGTTTGGAACACTGGAAGTCGGCAAACTGGGCGACGTGCTGGTTGTTGATGCAGACGTATTGGCCGATATTGAAGTGTTGGAAAACCGCGAACTGTTTCTAGCCGTGATGCAGGCCGGAATCATCAAAGCAGGCAGCCTTGCTCCACCATACCGAACGGAAGTGATCGTTCAGGGCTAAGATGTGCGCGAGATAACTGCACGGCCGGGACGTGTATTCGAAGTTTCAGGACTTCGAAATCAGCGACCCGGGATGTGCGCGAATTCCGCAACAGACAAACGCTGCCGCATCAGCCGTTTGCGGAATACAGCTGAGCAAATTCGATTACAAGATTGTCGATCACCTCGATCAGCCCTTCTTCCGTCGCTTCTGTCAGGAACCGGAAATTGTTGCGATTCAGCGATTCTTTATTGCGAATCGTGCCTTTGGTTGTGACTTCCAGAATATGAGCGTCCGAAAACGGCTTTACCAGAATTTCCAGGCGACTGTACAAATTACGATGGTTGCCCTGGCCCAGATTAATGTCGTCGCGGGTAATGCGAGCTCCCCAGCCATCTTCATTCACGATCGTTGAAAATTCAAACCCCGGAAAGTGATCGCACAGTTTCTTCAGACAACCTTCGATGTGATCGCTGAGCGCAAGACGTAACTGCGAGTGCAGGCTGCGCAGTTCTTCTTTAGTTTGCTCCTGCTTACCAGCCGCCTCACCTTCCGCAGCGCGAGACTCCTGACCTCGATTAATCGCCTTCTGCAGTCGTTCATCAAAATTTGACATGTCGCTTTCTTTCGAACAATTGATCGTGTTTGCAACGGTTCCTGTAGATTCCGTAAGACGGTGCTCAAGATAGAGCGTATTAGTAGAAGGCACAAACGAACGCGCAAATCATTCGGTGGCACGGCTCAATTTGTAAATTATGGCGCAAGCTGACCCGTTAATCTTCGCCAGCGGCGCGAATCTATCGTGGATTTCCTGGGAAAACAGACGGGATTCAAACTGTCAGTTTAAATCACCGAATGAATTCGCGAGAATCAGCCCACATCGGCCCGCCCTGATCATCTTTCAGGTCCGGGCCCTGTTTCAGTCTGGTCAACCCTCAGAAAGTAAATGCCATCATGGCCAAGAAGACGATTGCGAATATTGAAGTTGCCGGTCAAAAAGTCCTCATGCGAGTTGACTTCAATGTGCCTTTGGACGGAACCACCGTCACTGATGATGGGCGAATCCGCATGGCACTGCCATCCATCAAGTCGGTTATCGACCGTGGTGGCCGCCTGATTCTGATGAGTCACCTTGGTCGCCCAACACCCGGCGAAGATAACTCGAAGTACAGCCTGGCCCCAGCCGCCGCAAAACTGGCGGAACTGCTCGGCAAAGACGTAGCCTTCGCATCTGACACAGTTGGCGAAGACGCAACCGCCAAAGTAGCAGCACTGCAGAACGGCGGAATCGTCGTACTGGAAAACCTGCGATTCGAAAAGGGCGAGAAAAAAGGCTGCACCGAATTCGCTGGCAAGCTGGCATCATTGGGCGACATCTTCTGCAACGATGCCTTCGGCACGTGCCACAGAACAGATGCTTCTATGGTGGCGGTTCCGGAAGCCATGGCTGGCAAACCTAAAGTTGTTGGCTTTCTTGTCGAAAAAGAAATTCAATACCTCACAGACGCCATCGAAAATCCAGCGCGGCCATTCGTTGCTATTCTTGGCGGTGCAAAAGTATCTGACAAAATCCAGGTCATCAAGAACCTGCTGGGCATCTGCGACAAAGTTCTGATCGGTGGGGCCATGGCCTACACGTTCTCTTTGGCGCAGGGTGGAAAGGTTGGCAAAAGCCTGGTGGAACCCGACAAAGTTGAACTGGCAAAAGAACTGATCGCAATCGGCGGAGACAAACTGGTGCTGCCAGTTGACACTCACTGCGGCGACGACTTTAACAGCGAATGTAACAAGGTCGTGGTTGCTGCAGGCGAGATTCCGGACGAATTCGAAGGACTCGACATTGGACCAAAAACCGCCGCCATTTACGCAGACATCGCCAAGAACGCGAAAACGGTGGTTTGGAATGGACCAATGGGTGTGTTCGAAATGCCTCCGTTTGATGTAGGCACGCGAGCAGTCGCTGAGGCTCTGGCAAACGGTACTGGTACCAGCATTATCGGAGGCGGTGACAGTGCAGCCGCAATTCGAGTCTTCGGGCTGGAAGACAAGGTATCACACGTCAGCACCGGCGGCGGAGCTAGCCTGGCCATGCTGGAAGGCCACAAGTTTGCTGCCGTTGAACTGCTGGACAACGTATAAAGCATTCGGCCTTATTTTGTGACAGATTTCCAAACGGTTGACGAACAACACATCGTCAATTCGTTTGGAACTGTTGCGTTCTGCAGAACCATTCCACTGCCTGCCTTATGAACGTATACGCTGCGGCGGTTTAACAATGGCATCATCTCGCATTCAGCCCGGTCTCTTACGAAAGATGACCATCCGCAAGATTCTGGAATCTCTGCAGGAACAAGGGCCGCTTTCTCGCGCCGACCTGACGCGGGAAACAGGAATCAGTGCGCCCACCGTGTCTAAAGCAGTCGTCGACTTACTGGAATCAGGACTTCTTGAGGAAGGCGAAGCCCCCGACAATGCGCTGGGACGCCCGGGCAAAAAGCTGCAACTGGCTCGCAACCAGGCTCAGGTGATTGGAGTCGTTCTGGACGTTCAGGCATGTCGCGTTGTTTCGGCGTCGCTTGACGGTGAAATCAATGAACAGCAAACCAGAACATTCATTCCGCCAGCCAACTATGAAGCGCTCATCCGACAGCTGACAAATACCATCAGAGAATTGGTGCAGGCCACAACGCCTATCATGCTTGGTATCGGCATTAGTTCACCCGGTCTTGTCGATGAAGATAATGAGCTGTGTCTTTTTTCTCCCAACCTGCAGGTCACAAACCAGCACAGCCCAGCTAAAGATCTTGCCGCAGCATTTGATGTTACAACCATCTGCATGCAGGAAGCACGGGCCCTGTGTCTTGCCGAGCGACTATACGGTAAAGCACGAGGCATGGATAACTTCGCGATGATGGACGTGTCGTCCGGGCTGGGACTGGGAGTCTTCAGCGGCGGCGAATTGCTGCGAGGTCACAACGGACTTGCCGGCGAGCTCGGCCATTTGACCGTCGATCCAACTGGAAAGTTATGTGGTTGTGGAAATCATGGTTGCCTTGAAACCCTGGCAACGGATTCGGCACTGGCAGCGATGATCTCACAGAAAGTCGGCCGGAACATCCCAATTCAGGAAATTGTCCGCCAGCTGAAAGAAGGGGAACTGCAGGCGACCGACGAACTAAATCGCGTCTCAGAATATCTGGCCATTGGCATGTCTGCCGCCATCAACCTGTTCAATCCGTCAACGCTGTTCGTGCACGGCCGATTCCTGTCAATCAGCGATGGAACGCTAGCCCAGGTAATCAGAATGACTCGCAGGCGAACACTGGATCCGTCGTTCGAAAAGTGCACCATCCAAATGGCTGGCACTTCAAAAGATCAAGCCGCCATAGCCGCCATTGTGCACCACCTGACAACGGCCGCCGGACCACGAATCAGCAGTTGACTATGTGCCCCACAGCATAGCTCAACCCTTATCAAAAAAACAAATCAAAGCAGCCTGCAACCGGATGCACTGAGGCCGAACTGTACGTCAACAGCGTTCAGCACATGACGAGAAATGGCCTCGCTACCGCAGGCAGACTTCGGAAGAAATTAAACTGGTAGCACATTGAGTGCTACCAGCTTATCTATCGAACGGTTTTTTTGTCAGAAACTTAACTGCCGGACAACGGCTCAAATGCGGTTGGACCTTCTAGCCCCTTCTTCGCAGAAGCTTTCCCTATCATCGCAAAAACAAAATTATTCTGATCACCCACGGCAACCCGAGCAATAAGTCCACTCTTTCCACTGGATCGATACTTCGGTGGGACCTCGCCACTATTATCTTCCGGCCATACAATGTCGGCTGGATTTTCTCCCTGATTCGGCCCTGGCCGATCAAGCGACACCATATACTCAGCGACAGTCAACGGCTCAGATGAAACAAACGTCCCTGTTTCATCCAGGTTAAATGCGCCACCTCCGATGCTGGGGTTATAGAAGTGAACAGCCGCCCCGGTAAATGGTTTGCCATTTAGAGTGACCTTACCAGTTACTATCGCTGAGGGAACATTGCTGCCATCTCCGCACCCGGAAAACATGGCCAGGCTAATACACAGAACAAGTGGTTTAGAAACTTTTAATAACACGTAACTCACCTCACAATTTGACTTAGACCACATGGAATGAAGAAACGTGAGCCGCAGAAATCGCGATGGCTTCAGTATGCCATGGCGTTGTTTCACAGAATGCGGTAAGCCAATTTTGACAGCTGCGCCCACGTCAACAGACAGCCCGGTTGCGACTTTTTGGCAAAACCAACAACACGAGGCTTTGCTACTAAAACTCTCCGACAACTGCTCCATCTGATTTCATGGCCAGGTTCTTCAGTGTGACCAGATCCATATTTTCAGACAGAAACCGCACTGCCCCATCACCCAGAGCAAACTGAACGCCACCGGTGTGTTCTGAGTTCAGAATGTTTGAATTCAGGTAAGGCACTCCGCACGACCAGAAGTCGGAACATTTCGAATTAAGTGGATACTCAACTGGAGTAATCCCGCTACCGATACCCGTAATAAAGGCGGCAGTGTTCTTCGTGTCACCCGTACCGTGCCAGCCGCCGTGATATCCATTGCGACGATCGCCATACGACATCCCTTCATCGCGACCACTCTGTTCGCCAATAATCAACGTATTAGTCAGACCGTCCGTAATATCTTTGAAGGCAACCTTGTCGTTGATCTTCATTGGCCCGTTATCGCAGTGCCACCCATAGTAAGAGTTGCATTTTCCGGATGTCGCATTGTTGGCCACCGACGTATCGACAGCGCCCGCAATGGCAAGATAATTCGGATACTGCATTCGCTGGCTATTAGTTCCGTACGCATTGTTTGTCAGCGGATCTACAATATTTGAGGGACAAATCATCGATGACATTACAATTCCGCCAAGCACCTGAGTGTTTGCACTCGCCGAATTCCCCTGGAATGATTCGTTAAAATCCAGTTTGTTGTAGACGTTTGCCTGCTCAAGATAAGGAAGAATTGAAACGCGCCAGTTGATGCGATGTACCATCCCCAAAGGAAGAGTGTTGTACACGTCGTGATAGTTGTGCATCGCAAGGCCCAACTGCTTCAGATTATTCTTGCACTGAGTTCTGCGCGCTGCCTCACGAGCCTGCTGTACGGAGGGAAGCAACAACGCGATGAGAATCGCGATAATCGCAATTACAACTAACAGTTCAATCAATGTGAACCCCGAGGTCCGGCGACGAACGTTTGCTTTAACTGACATTACAACTCCTGCTTGATCAAGAAAATAAGAGGACTGAAATAAGGTAGAACTGATCCGCCTGATACATTCACAAAGCACCGATAGCACTGGAAACGCAGTTGCGTAGAAGTTCGTTAGTGCAATCTCAGCAAACAATCAGCACGGGGCATCAGCAATTGTGGTTAACCACCTGTGACGCATGCCGCAAATTTTTCGCGGCCGCTACAACAGGTGTCGGCCATCACTTCGGTGTAACGATCAGAAGCAAGTGCCGTGCCGATTGCGATGCAGAACACAAATGCCCGCGTCTGGCCTTGTTTTCTAGGTGAAATCCACTTCAAGGCAAAAGAACGATCGCCGTTTTTTTCATGTCAGTCTGCACAGGAATTGGTCACTCAGCCCAACTCGTTTGCACGTGTCGGTAAACGTCCACGCTGAACCGAATGTTACCTGCAACGGCGAATATCGTATTCGCCACGTCGGGCAGGGCGAGCGTTGATGAGTAAGCGATCTGGCGGGAACAAAGTTTTGAAGACTGACTAAGCTTCACCGTCTGCATTACGCTGAATCGGCGCCAACCCTGCAACGAGTTATTTCAGCAGATGCCGATTCAGCAGCGAGTCAACTTGAGCGCGGAGTCTGATCTTCACACAAAGCGTCAGGTTACAGTTTTTCTGCCGATTGTGTTCTTCAGGATCCCGACGGCCGTTTCTCCGTAATTTACAGTGTCTGACTTAGTCGGGCAGTACACGGCGTGAACATCAAATCCGTTTTTGTTGACCGCCATCGTCAACAGATCTTCTGCGGACAGCGTCATCCGACCGGCTCGCCGAGTAAGTTCAAAGACGATTTTTCCCACGCCTTCAAACGAACGATAAACGACTTCCGTGCAGACCAAACGGTCTGATCGAGCGAAATCAAAATCAAAATCGTACGATTTCCCCAGATGAAAAAAGCCACGCCCGATAGCCTCAGCAATCAGCGGTGGGGCCAACAAGGGACGCACAATGACAACCGCATCACTACGAAATGGATTTGATAGAGATCGAACTCGCACCCCATCCTTCATGGCTTCCAGAACACGATTCGGTCGATTCGCGTCAGTTGTTTCAATCGTTGCCCACTTATCCCGAATGTTTTCATGCTGATGCAGGTTCATTTCAACTAACTGTTTCAACGTCCCGACGTACAACGCCGCATGGGGCCAATATCCGGGCAGAAAGTAATTCGTGAAGGCATGTTCTTTCCGAACGATAATCACATCGCCCGGACAAAGCTGAGCTTCCAGTTCGGCATCGATGCTGGCCAGCAACCCCGGCTGGTGCCCTGGTTTCACATACTTGTCGGCCATGAATCCCGCAACGTATTTCTGCAGACCGTACAACGCGCGGCCCAGCAGGTCGCGCGTGACACGAGTTCTCAGCGATCGTGCCCGAACTCGCGTTCTCGCCTTAACAAAACTGTCGGCGGAAACATCAAGTCTTTGCTGCAGTTGATGTATCAAATCCAGAATCGCGTCGAATGCGGGTTCCGTTTTCCCGAGATATCTTAGCGCCCTCCAGTTCTCCCGAACAAAGACCATCGCGTGATACAAGTGCCATGCATGTACCAGACTCGTTAACGACTTCTGCACAAAATCGTAGGTTCCTCCGGGAATGCCGAAATGAGGCTCCGGCTCGTTCAACTTGCTGCGAACCACTGATCGATGGTGAAAGTTCTCGCGTAGAAACCGAGCCACATCGACAAGAACGAGCGCTCCCGAATAAGCGATTGTCAACGCCATGGCACGATCTTCCGGCTGAAAGCGATCAACCTGATGCAGCGACGAAACCAGTTCGAACAGAGCGTTGCGAGATTGCCAATAAGAAATCAACAGGTGCCGCGTGTGTTCGTCTTCGCTTGGCGTAAAGAAACCGCGTTCCTCAGCCTGCACCGATTCCGCCAATTCCAGAGCTCGCTGTTTCAACACAACCATGTGCTGCGAAAGACTCAGGACGGTCGCGACAGCTTGATCAAATTCCTGAATAAGCATTATCCAAGCCCTTTCCTGGTAGTTTACGACAGCCAACGGTGCACATTCAGGACGGCATCTCCAAAACATAGCGTGTTCACGGCGGCAAACGCCGCAGCAGTGTCGCCGCAGCAGTGTCGCCGCAGCAGTGTCGCCGCAGCAGTGTCGCCGCAGCAGTGCCTTTTGCGGATTCCTGCCCGCCCCAAAAAACACCTCTGTAAGCTGGTGCGTTCTTCAGGATCGCAGTTCGCGCAGAATTGAAAGTTCACTATTCTGCGGCAGCGTATTTTCCTCCGGCCCATGGACGGCAGCATTCGTCATGACGACATCCACTTCAGATCTCAGCATAACTCCATCAGCAGAGATGCTACCCAGCAATCCTTCCGGGAAAAACCAGAGAACTTTCTGGTTTATTGTCGCGGCCATCTGTCCCTGCGTGGCATCATTTTTCTTTTCGATGTCGCCGACTCAGCAACCGCCGCTAACCGTAACCAAATCGCGGCCGGCTTTGTTATTCGCAACCTATATGTTCCATCATGGCGATGAACCGGTCGAGCTGGAACCAACCCTTGAATCAGAATTCCGATTCAGGAATGAAGGGACTCAGACTGTCACAATCACCGAAATCGAACGCAGCTGTGGTTGCATGACTCCGCGTTTTCCAAAGGAAGTCGCACCGGGCGAAACGGCGTCAGTACAGGTCCCCATCCAGACGATGAATCAAACGCCTGGTCCGCACGAATACACTCTCACGGTTCATTACGCCGATCCGGAACCTCGTCAGACGACGTTGACAATCAAAGCTATCTTTCCTGAAAAGATGGTCGTCGTTCAGCCAAAGGCTCTGTATCTGTCCCAAAAGAGCGAGAAGTCGTTCCCGTTGCCAACGGTTTCAGTGAGTGACTTTCGAGATTCCCCATTTACAGTTCGAGACGTGATATCAACTGCGCCGTTTATCTCGGCAGACATCGATCGTTCGTCATTACAGGAAATTTTGCAGACGGCATATTCGGAAGAAGAATTCGGATCAACCACAAAAATCAATGGCGAAGTTTCCGGCAACATTCCTCCTGGCCGCCACCATGCTTTGATAGCCGCGTCTACGGATGATCCAGGATTTCCATTTGTTGTCGTACCAATGATTGTCAACGGACCAGCCTACCCGGATGGACAGACGCCAATTATCAGCCCGTCTCAGCTACGACTGGTAGCCAGCGATCATCCTAACGCTCAACGCAAAGCACGTGTTCAGATGATCGTGCCCGCCAACTGGGAAATTACTCACGCCACTTCATGGCCGGAAGAACTTGCAGTCGAATACAAAGAGACAGCCGGTGCCAGCAGCGGCGAGAAAGTAATACTGGTCGATGTGACACTCTCACAAGTGCCAGCAGCGAAGATCACGGACGGCATCGTGCAGCTGTTTGCAAACGGTGGCAGCAATCTCATTACCACAAAAGTAAACTTCATCTGGCCATAACCAGCTGGCTGGCACCAGATTCCGGCCAGCTATTCAACGGCGTTCTGCTGAGACTAGCCTGTGAATTAAACACCAAGCTCGAAAACCACGGTCTCACCGCAGGGCGGAATCAGCCGCATTTGCATCAGCCACACGTTTAACGAATTTTCGAGAAACGGCGTTGGCCAGCATCTCGCCGAGACGCGGAAACATCTCTTTCAGAACCATGGCTGGCCGGACAGGTGGCCAATTGACGAGCATCTCAGGTGGCCCCGTTCGCACCGCCTTCAATACAGCATTGGCAACCGTTGTGGCCGATGTGCCTCCGAGAGCAAACGGTGTCGTTTTGCCAGTTGCCTCTACCATCCGATCGTAGATCCCGCCGTCCGTTGTAAAACCGGGACACACGGCCGTCGCCGTAATACCCCGACCGAGATATTCGCTGCGCAGGCCCTGAGTAAATCCGATCAGCCCGGCTTTGGTCGCTCCGTACACGCTGGCAAATCCGGGACACTGCTTGCCGGCCGTTGACGCCATATTAATGATTGTGCCGCGAGACTTAAGCAGCATGTGAGGAACAACAAGTCGCGTCAGTAGAATTGTGCCCGTGAGATTGGTTTCAATCGTCTGTAGAATTTCATCCATTTCGACGTGCTCAAAATGCTGAAAGCAGTCTACCCCCGCATTATTGATCAGCACGTCGATCTTCTGAAATCGTTCTAGGGTTTTCTCAACCAACTGGCTTAGATCATTGGGATCAGAAACGTCTGTACGTACAACAAGCACGTCCGTACCCGCTGCGGTAAGTTCGTCACTGATCTGCTGCAACCGGTCTTCCGATCGCGCGGCCAGCACCAACTTGGCGCCTTCCCTGGCAAACCGATTGGCGATCTCGCGACCAATACCGGCGGACGCACCGGTTATCAAAACAACCTGACCCTGCAATTGCATTGCGACGATTCTCTGAGGAAGCAAATTCTGAATTCGCGGCAGCGCCGCGTGGTAGGCGGCAAGCATTGCATAATCCGTCGGACAGGTCGAACGGAATCATCGATTTTCACGAAAAGCTATCCACAAGTCCAAACCCATCCAGTTGCGAATTGACAGGCCAAAAGTCATAGTCTGCACGAAAGAAACACGTTTTTCAGGCAGAATGGGAACGACAACCATGCAACTCAGATTTGTTCGTGCCCTAATGATGGCATTCCTGTTTCCACGATTGGTGGCCCTTCAGGCCGACGACCGCCCCAACATTATCGTGTGTATCAGCGATGACGTTTCGTTTCCACACGCGTCGGCTTACGGTTCACGAATGGTCAAGACGCCAGCGTTTGACAGAATTGCGGCCGCAGGCGTACTGTTTCACAATGCGTTTTGCCCGGCGCCAGGATGTAGTCCATCACGCGCCGCATTTCTGACCGGCCGGCATATCTGGATGATTGAAGAAGCGGGAACTCATGCCAGCTACTTCCAGACAAAGTATCGCGCGTTTCCGGAAGTACTGCAGGACGCAGGATATTTTTCCGGATCGGTCGGCAAAGGCTGGGCTCCCGGCAACTATCAGAAAAACGGTCGCGAACACAATCCAGCCGGTAAGTCATATAGCAACAAAAACGGCTACGTCGCGGGATTCCGAAAGTTTCTGGACGAGCGTCCGGACGAAACACCATTCTGCTTTTGGTTTGGCAGTTCTGACGCTCATCGAAGTTACAAAAAAAGCGCCGGCCTCCTGAAAGGTAAAACCCTTGACCAGGCGGAAGTCCCCGGCTTCCTTCCAGATCACCCCGAAATCCGCAGCGACCTTTTGGACTATGCCTTTGAAGTAGAACGCTTTGACGATGACTGCGATCAAATGCTGAAGATGCTGGAAGTCGCGGGTGAACTGGACAACACCCTGGTGATCATTACCAGCGACAATGGCATGCCGTTTCCCAGAGCCAAAGCGAATTGTTACGAATATGGAATTCATATGCCACTGGCCGTCTGCTGGAAAAAGCAGGTTCCCGGATCGCGGCAGTGGCATGATCTTGTTGGATTTGTCGATCTGACAGCCACTATTTATGAAGCAACCGGCGTAGCATCGCCGGAAGACTTTCCGGTCGTCGGCCAAAGCCTGCTGGCCGACCTGAAATCCAATAAGTCCGGGATCGCCGATCCACAGCGAGATGCCGTGCTGGCCGGACGCGAACGACACTCGTCGTCACGATTCAATACACTGGGCTATCCTCAGCGAGCCATCCGAACACACGACTATTTATACGTCCGTAACTTCGCACCAGAACGCTGGCCGGCTGGCTCCGGTCAGCGATTCGACAAGGTCACGTACACCGCCAACGGCGAACCCGCGACAGCAAAACTTAGTGATGAACACGCTGGCTATCATGATATCGATGCATGCCCATCGCTTTCATTTCTGGTCGACCACAAAAACGCAGCCGAGTTTGGCAGATTCCTGCAATTGTCGGTCGGCAAACGCCCACCCGAAGAACTGTTCGACATCAGGAAAGATCCGGACTGTCTGTATAACCTGGCTGAAAATTCAGAGTTCGCAGATGTTCGCAACCGTTTGCAGCAGCGGCTGATGGCCGAACTCAAGGCTACCGATGATGCTCGAGTTCTGGATGGCGGCAATGTTTGGGAAACCTACCCTCGTACCAGCAGTCTACGTTGGTTCCCAATTCCCGATTGGGCCGTACACGCTGGCTCAAATATTTCCGCTCCAGCATGGGTCGAAGAACGTCGACCGCGCGAGTAGTCCGATTCTGCATAAGGCCGACTCGGAACGCGATCACCTGTTTGATACATTCAGAATGCACGTTCCGCAGAAAGTTTCCGACACATCATCCACCGGATAGTCATGTCGCGAGCACAACATTCACGCCGTCTGCCGTGCCACTGATACCCGTCAGCACGTTGCAAAAGCGATAGCTGGTCCGATCGATTCCTATCAGCATGAGTCACAGGATGGATGCGGCACTTCGCGAACAGAATGGCCCGGCCTATCCGATTCGTCAACGTCCAGCCCTTCTGGATTAGTTTGCGGCGAATCCAGCACACGGGAAGCGATCAAACTAAGAGCCGTCTGATAAAGCGCCCAACTGTGCGATGGATCGCGCGACGCAGGACGACAGCTTTGCTTCTGATGATCACTGACAAGCCGCCAGGCGAAGTGATCTCGACTTCCACTTCAGCGGATTTCAGTTTATCGGAAGCAACTTCGGCCGCTTCAAGAGTGACGAACTGCGCTACCATCCTCCACACTTCTGCTGTTGTGATAAATTTCGGTGCAAGCATTGTTCTGCCTTTCATCCAGGCAAGTTACGAAAAGGAGCGGGAACTCGTAGCGAAAGTCGTCAAGACTTTCGTCCTTGTCCTGTGGTTACAACGCAATGACACAACAAGTCGAAGATCTGCTGGCAGCAGCAGCAGTCATCGCCCCAGCAAAAGGTGTTCGTTCAGAACTGGAAAATGCGGCCAGTATTGCGGGCCTGCTGCTGATCACCCGTTCGCTGTTTGCCGCTAAACCAAAAACATCTGAAGCACACCGTGCCGTTAGTCCATATAAGAGGAGTTCAGAATATTAAGAGCTGGAAATCGGCTAGTGGACTTTCGCTTCCGCATACCGTGAAGATCTGCCGAAGCACCAGAGGGGGCGCGAAGTTTGATCAGTTAAAGAGCAGTACTTGCGCGAGGAAGTGATGGTTCCATGCTGCTCTTTGTTGCTTTCCTTTGACGCTGTCTTTGCAGGGGTGGTGCTTGAGCAGGCTGACGGCCACACGTCGCAGCCATGAC
>Ga0335398_10002499_pt1 | contig 28980 bp, 8 predicted proteins | sample BON03_FD_205742 | JGI IMG/M metagenome (GOLD analysis project Ga0335398, IMG submission 205742) | Freshwater microbial communities from Lake Bonney liftoff mats and glacier meltwater in Antarctica - BON-03 (spades assembly) (version 2) | ecosystem: Environmental > Aquatic > Freshwater > Ice >... | reverse complement strand
AAGGTACCTACCTCTGTTCGATCCGCACGATGTATCGGATATTGGAGGCTCAGGGCGAGGTCATTGAGCGTCGCCGCCAGCGCACGCACCCTGTCTATCAAAAGCCAGAACTTTTGGCCGAAGCCCCCAATCAGGTTTGGTCTTGGGATATTACCAAGCTGATGGGCCCGGAGAAATGGTCTTACTTCTATCTCTATGTCATCTTGGACATCTTCAGCCGCCGTGTTGTTGGCTGGCGCATTGAGCACTCCGAAAGCGCCAGCCAGTTCAAGGAATTATTCATCGATGCTATGGAAAAGCATGATGTGCCACGCGATCAGCTGACATTGCATGCTGACCGTGGTGGACCTATGAAGGCAAAGACAACGGCCATGATGCTAGTGGACCTTGGTGTGCTCAAATCCCACAGCCGGCCTCACACATCAAACGATAACCCGTTCTCAGAAGCCCACTTCAAGACGCTGAAATATCAGCCTGAATTTCCCAAGAAGTTTGAAACCATTGAGAAGGCCCGCGACTTCTGCCGCAGGTTCTTTGCATGGTACAATGAAGAACACCATCACGCGGGCATTGGACTTATGACGCCTGATCAGATCCACTTTGGACAAGCCGAGGCTGTCTATGCAGCACGCCAAGCAACTCTCGATGCTGCGTTCATTAGCACACCCGAGCGCTTCGTTCGAAACCCACCAAAACCACCTCAAATCCCGACTGCTGTCTGGATCAACCCACCAAAGACAACGGAGGAAAATCAAGCCTAAAGTCCAAATGCCACTGTCTCAAAGTTGTTGACACGTTCCGGCCGCCTTACGTTCTGGTGAGTATCCCAAGTCATTGTCCTATCCCGCCCACATGTAAAATAGAGGAAAAGTAGAGCGACGGACAACTACGCTGACACAGGGGGGTTCCTTGGTCAGCTTGCTTAAAACTCCGGACAAAAATTCCACCCACGATTGTGGAGAATTTATTCCATCAGCATAATTTTGACTTGATGTTATAACAAGTCGTTGATGGATCTATTAAATCTTACGACGCCTTGCAACTTGAGAGAACTACCACAAGGGTGGGGTCAAATCAGAATCAAATCAACGAAGAGGAGACCGGTCCTTGGAAGTGCATGTCCCTAAGCCCGGGTCTGTTATTCGCGTGCGTTCTAGCATCTGGAAAGTTCTTGGACACGAACGTCGTGCCGGCGGGCACATCGTGACCTGCAAGGGGATGGCGGGTGTGGTTAAGGATAAATCTGCTCGCTTTGTCCTCGAACTCGAGGCTGACTATAAGATTCTTGACCCTGCTGCTATCAACCTAAAGAGAGATGTCTCGTCGGGCCTTATCGACACAAAGCTTTTTCTTGAGGCGGCATTCCGTTCGACACCAACGACGACACGCGAACCTCTTACGTTTGGTAAGGCGGCAATAGATGATCTCACTTTCCAACATGTACCCGTAGAGATGGCGTTAGCCCAAGAGCGTGTCCGTCTCTTGATTGCCGACGACGTCGGGCTTGGAAAGACCCTTGAGGCTGGCATGATTGCGTCAGAACTAATTCTTCGCGGTCGGGCGAACCGGATATTGGTGGTAACGACCCGTTCCATGTTGGGGCAGTTTCAGAAGGAGTTCTGGACGAGGTTCTCGATCCCGCTGTCTCGGCTTGATAGCAATGCCATCCGTAGAATGCGCACCCAAATTCCGGCTCACTATAACGTATTCGACCAATTTGACCGATCAATCGTCTCCATCGATACACTGAAGCGGGACAGCCAGATCAGAGCGGCAATCGAGCAGTCAAATTGGGACCTGATCATCATTGATGAGGCGCACAACGCTGCAAAACGACCAAGAACAACGGGTGGACAAAGCCTTAGATCTCGCCTTGCGAAACTGCTTTCCAGACAGGCAGACTCACTTTTGCTTCTGACGGCGACACCACATGATGGGTCTCAGGAGAGTTTCGCAAGCTTGATTGAGATGCTTGACCCAACAAGGGTTCCTGACCCTACGGACTTGCACCGTGAAGACATTGAAGACCTTGTCGTGCGCCGTTTCCGCTCTTCTCCGGAAGTTCTTGAGGCTATTGGAAAACAAGTGCCAGCACGTAAGCTTCATAGGCGCGGGTTCCCTCTGAGCGCTTCTGAGGAGGATGCGCATTCGCTCATTGCCGAACTCGAACTGGATTTGGATGAGGATGGCGGACGTGGAAGAGCATTAGATCTGTTTCGGACCACGCTCGCGAAAGCTATATTTTCAAGCCCAGCAGCCTGCTTAGAAACGGTAAGTGGGCGGATAGACCGCATAGAAAAGGGAACTGCTCGGGGCACAGAAAATGATCGCCTCAAATTATGCAAACTTGCTGACCTTCTTCGCACCATCGGGCCGCTTGATTTCCGTAAATACCAAGACTTGCTGCAACTCTTGAAAGAGATGAAGTGGACCGGAAAGGACAAACGGGACCGATTGGTAATCTTCTCGGAGAGGATTCGTACCGTTGCATGGCTTGCGGAGCGACTGAAAGCAGATCTTGGCCTTTCCGAGGATGCAATCGGGCGGATTGACGGTGGTAGTGTCGAGGCGGACGACAAGACCCAGAAACTACTTGAAGACTTCGGACAGGAACGCTCGCCACTGCGAATTTTACTTGCTTCTGATATGGCCTCTGAGGGATTGAACCTTCATTTTCAGAGCCACAGATTAATTCACTTTGATTTGCCTTGGTCGCTGCTGCGGTTTCAGCAACGGAACGGTCGTATCGACCGCTACGGTCAAGATCGAGCTCCCGAAATCTATTACTTCGTGGGCGAAAGCACGCATCCCAAAGTTCGCGATATGTGGGTTCTCGAAAAATTGGTTGCAAAGGATGAAGCCGCCCAGAAGGGAGTTGGGGATCCTGCAGTTTTTCTGGGCGTCGGCGACGCTGCCCTCGAGGAAGAGGTCGTTGCGCGCGCCGTAAGTGGTGGCATCGGTGCCGCGGCGTTCGAAGCCGAGATGGACGAACGCGTAGAAACAAAGAAGAGCGCACCATCATTTGATGAGGAATTTGATGCTCTCTTTGGGGACTATGCAGGGGTTGATCATTCCGGAATTTCAGAAGGAATAGAAAAAGAACACGACGAGTCTCAACCGCGGTTGTTCTTTGATACCTTCTCCTATGCAAACGCGATGCTCCAAAGACTTGCTGAACCTTCCGAAGGAATATTCAAACAAGCACCGAAAACTGATGCTGACCAACGCATTATCCGGATGCAGATTCCGCAGGATATGATGAGCGACGGTGGGCTTGGGTATGCGCGCGCTGACGAGGTGGATGATCGGTATATGCCTGTTGAAGCTGTCGGAAGCAGCGGATTTATCGAGCTCACGGATAAAACGGACGTCATCAACACCGCGATTGATAATGCCAAGACTGAAGAGCGGAGCTGGCCCGCTGTTCAATACCTCTGGGACGGACACCCAATCCTCGAATGGTTCGCTGATCGTGCTGGCATATTCTTTCCGGAAAATAGCGCACCACTTTGTAAGCTCACTGGGCGTCTTGAAGAGGGAGAGGTTGCAGTGCTCCTTCATGGTGCAATTCCAAACGAGCTAGGGGCACCAATCGTCGATAGCTGGCGGGTCGTGTATGTGAACCAGGGACGCGCAACCAAGCTGGAAACAGTCGGGCAGTTCCTCAAGCAAACGAAATTTTCCGGAAATACACCGAACAGTGGCGAACCTGATGCAGGCTTGGCCAGATCTGCTTTGGACTCTGCCGTGGATGCCTTTCAGTCATACATTGTTAGCGTTCGAAAAGTGCGAGAAATCGAAATTGAGGCCGGTCTCGGCGTGGCGCTTGATCGACTAGGTGCATTTAAAGCCAGATTTCGCAAGCAGCTCGTTCTGGAATTTGGTGAAGAGACCGAGAGTGAAACGACCACATCGCCCTTAAAAAGTCGGTCTCAAAAGCTCCGAGACAACCGGACTTTGGAAATTGATCAGCTCTTCGAAGACTGGACCTCTTGGTACGAGCGCACACGGAAGATGGTCGATGATCCGAACCCGTACGTTGAAATAAAAGCTGTGTTTGTAGGGTAGAAGAATGGATCTGATCGGAATCGAAAACGAAGCCGAGTTTTTCCCAGCAGGAGCATTGTCAGATGCCCTTGAGGACGAACTGCGCCAGATCACCTCGCAGTGGTTAAAGGGCAGTGCCAGCGACAACCCCAGCCAGCGTCTTGCACTATGCGCCGAGCCCTATCTTTTGGCAGTCCGCCAAATCCGCAATACCCCTGATCGACAGCGTCGTCAGGAACTGCGCCAGCAGGCGACCCATTCTCTGATTACTGCGTTGGGGTTTGAATATTCCCGTTCGAGCCGTACGACTGCGCTCGAAGGCGAAACATTGGTTCCTCTGCTCGCGCGTGCAACAAACGAAGAGGGCAGGGACATTGTGTGGATCCTTGAGGCCCCACTTGAGGGGGCCGAGGACGAAGCCTCTGATCCGCTAGGCGCAAGCTTTGATCGCGATCAGTTTTTTGAGCCGGATCAGGAACACGCTGAGACCAACCGGGCGATCGAAGAAATCCTTGGCGACGGGATATTCGACCTTAAAAACGGTCCACGCCATGTGCTTGTGTTTGGGCTCTCCCAAGTTGTGCTGGTGGACCGGCATAAATGGCCAGCGCGATCGGTACTGCGTTTTGATCTCCAGGAAATCTTCTCGCTTAAGGACCCAGACACACTTGCTGTCATGGCATGTCTCATTTCACGAGAGGCCCGTGCGCCGGTCCAGGGCGTGCCGATTGCCGATCGGATCGAGGAGGATGCGCAGCGCAATGCAAACGCCGTTACCGGTTCTCTTAAGCTAACCGTTCGAAATGCCATTGAGATCCTTGGCCAGGAGGTATTGGCCGTAACCGACGGAAAATATCCTTCTGGCCCTCGAAAGGGCGTCTGGATTGATGGTCCAGAGCTGTCGCTTGAGTGCTTGCGTTACATGTACCGCCTGCTGTTCTTGTTTTACGCTGAAGCAAACCCGCGTTTGAACATCCTGAATCTTAAAGATCCAATTTACGCCAGTGGCTATAGTATCGAAGCGCTTCGAGAGCTTGAGTCTGTTCGGCTTCGGACGCCGGTCGAGCGGAACGGGACTTATCTTTGGGAGAGTCTTCAGAGAACATTGAACTTGCTTTATCATGGCAACGGAACTGCCATGCGGCTTCCCGCGGTGAAGGTTTCGCTGTTGGATCCAGAGAGCACGCCGATCTTGAACGCAGTAAACCTGCGTAACGAGGCCATCCAAAAAGTCATCAAGCAACTCTCACTCAAGCAATCGAAGCGCGGCACCGCACGAATTTCTTACGCCAAGTTAGGGATCGGCCAGCTGGGCGCAGTCTACGAGACCCTGATCTCATTCACGGGTGTTGTCGCAAAACAGGACCTGATTGAGCTGCGGCCACAGACCGGCAGGGGGGCAACTGCTTCAGACGAAGATGATCAGGACGATGCTGACGACGAGTCGCTGGACATCGATGAGCACGACGAAGATGAGGCTGACGTCGCCGATGCGGATGTCGTTTCGCGGCTCGATAAAGTCGATCTGCTGGCACCTAGCTATTTTGTTCCGAGAACCAGGGCGCCCGAGTTCAAGCCGGAGGAGATCGTATTCGACGGTTCCGATGCGCGGGTCTACGAAAAAGGTACCTTCATCTATCGCCTTGCCGGGCGCGATCGGGAAAAATCTGCGTCCTATTATACACCTGAGCCGTTGGCGCGCCTTTTGGTCAAGCATGCGCTGATGGAGCGCTGCAAGGACATGCCTGCCGATGAGATCCTTGAGTTGAAGATACTGGAGCCTGCTATGGGTTCGGCTGCTTTCCTTGTGGAAACGACAAACCAGTTAGCTGACCTTTATCTGGAGCGGAAACAAAAAGAGACGGGCAGGACGATCCCTCAAGAAGAGATCGTTGTCGAAAAACAAAAGGTCCGTGCGTTCATTTCAGACAGGAACTGTTTTGGCGTCGACCTAAACCCCGTGGCGGTCGAACTCGGGGCCATATCCCTCTGGCTGAACAGTCTTCACGATAGCGACTTTTCGCCTTGGTTTGGTGATCAGCTTCATGCCGGCAACTCACTGATCGGTGCACGCCGCGCGTCCTATGCGCCCGACTTGATGACGGCGAAGAAGAAGGGCGATCTTTGGTATAACGTCAAGCCGACAGAAATTGGCTGGAAGGGCGATCGCTCCGAGGGTCACATCTGGCAATTTCTACTGCCTGCCAAGGACATGGTGAAGTTCGACACGGACAAGTCGATTTCAGAGTTCGCCGGCGATGCGCAAAAGAAAATCAAAGAATGGCGAAAGGGTGGGTTCTTTGAAAACTTGGCACCGCATGAGCTCAAGTTACTGCAGCGACTAAGCAAAATTACTGATCAGCTTTTCGACAAAGTTGCACTTGATCTTGAGAAAAGCCGGGTGGAATCCAACGATGCGATTACGCTTTGGCCCGAAAAGTTCATGCCGGGGCCGAAAGGGCGGGATTTCCGCGATAAAGAGCGTCGGATTGGCAAGCTGGTCGGGTCCGAGCACGCCTCTAACACGTTGCCCTACAAACGCCTGAAGACGGCAATGGACGCATGGTGCGCGCTCTGGCTCTGGCCACTGGACAAAGCTGATCTGCTTCCCAGCAGGCTTGAGTTTATCCATGGCTTGGCGATGATCTTAGAGGGCTGCTACATGCCGGATGGATCATTAGCCGCGCCGAGTATTGATGAATTTGCTGATCCCGCGCCGGATTTCCTCGATGCTTTAGAGCCGGATGCACCTGCAAGGGACTTGTTCAAAGCGGCTACAAAGAAGCAAGAGACGTTGTTTCGCGAGACTGACGTGGACTCTTTGGTGGAGGAAGTCGAGTGGTTGGGCGTGGCGGTTGCTGTCGCCAAGGATGCCCGGTTTGTTCATTTTGACTTGATCTTTGCAGATATTCTAAAGGCGCGTGGCGGGTTTGACATCATTGTCGGCAATCCGCCTTGGGCTAAGCCGTCGTGGAATGAGGGAGTGATATTGGCGGATATCGACCCGTTTTATGCGGGGTTGTCAGCCTCGGATGCTAAGAAAATCCTCGCGGTGGCCCTACCTAAGGCAAACGGAGAGAAGCGTTTCCTGCGTGAGTTTGTTGCGACCCGGGGGGCGATGGGAGTAACTTCGTCCGAGGTGATGAATCCGTTCGCCGGAGGTGGGTCGAACAACCTGTATCGCTGCTTCATTGATCTGTCATTCCGACTGATCGCACCACTAGGCTACGCGGCGCTAATTCATCAGGATGGGCATCTCGGAGACCCGAAGTCAGGAGCATTCCGCCGACACTGGTATGCGCGAGTGGCAAAGCATTTTGAGTTTGATAACATCATCAGCTCGAAGAATTTTTCCGAGGTGGCTGCGTATAAGAGGTTCAGTCTAAATGTATACAGGGGTAAGCCGCAGGAAGTAAATTTTGAGCAAATATCTTTTGCGCTGCTCGCCTCCCAAGTTGAAGAATCTTACTTGCACGATGGAACAGGTCCTACACCTGCTTTCAAAACGAAAGACGGCCATTGGGAAACGCGTGGACATCGCAGCAGAATAATGCTGATCGACCACAAGACTCTTTCTGTAATTCACGCGCTCTCGGAGAACAACGAAGTGCCCCTTGAAGAGGCCCGTTTTATTCAGCCATACTCTACCAATATAATTAATGTTTTTAAGCAAATCTCGACATATAAAAAACTTAGTGCAGCTATTTCGACAAGTAAGGATGCTTCAATCGAAGATCGCGCCGATGAAGATGACAGCGTTGCCTTGTGGCAAATGTCGCCTCATTGGAATGAAACTGCCGCTCAAAAAGATGGAACTATAAAGAGAGACACCGACTTCCGCGATCCTACAAAAATGATCCTTCAAGGACCACATTTTCACGTCGGAAACCCATTTTATAAGTGCCCAAGATCACGATCTATTACAAAATCGGATTATGATGTTGTGGATCTCGTGAGTGCGTCAAGTGACTATCTTCCACGCACTAATTACCGGCCAGACGTGCCGCTAGAAGAATACCGTAGCCGAATGAAAAAGTGTCGTTGGGACACCACCAAGGCACATTCTGATTTCTATCGCGTTGCCTTTCGAAAAATGATTAATTTGAATAGTGAAAGAAGTCTTATAGCGTGCCTTTTGCCACGCGGAATGTCCCACATATTTACAATCGAAAGTGTGGCGTTTTTCGACCCTAGAAACGTTGTTCTCCTTCACTCATCAACACTTTCAATTCTTTTTGATTTGCTCGTGAAGGCGGCTGGGCGATCTGACTTTCAGTCAACTGACCTTGCTCGAATTCCGTGGGTCGATGCCGGGAAGACGGCTCACAGCCGTGGGCTGAGGCTAGCCTGCTTGACGTCGGCCTATTCAGGAATATGGAATGAATATGGGTCATCACCGGATGTCTTTCCATGGTCGTCGGACGACCCGCGCCTAGCACTGGAAGGCCGAGTTAACGGACCCTTCAAATGGGATCGTAGCGCTGCCTTGCGCACGGAATTTGCCCGTCGGATGGCGCTGGTCGAGATCGATGTGCTGGTCGCGCAGGCGCTTGGACTGACTCTCGACCAGCTGATGGAGATATACCGGATCTACTTCCCGGTCCTTCAGGAGAACGAGGCGGGCACCTGGTATGACCAGAACGGTCGGATCGTCTGGACCTGCTCCAAGGGCTTGCCCGGCGTCGGCTGGCTCGACGGGAAGGGCAAGAGCCCCGGCCGTGCGGCCTGGGAGAAAATCCTCGCCGACAATCCCTCGGAACTCTCCTGCACCGCAATAGACGACACCCAACCCGGTGGCCCGCAAACCGTCACCCGCACCTTTGAAGGCCCCTTCGATACCTGCGACCGGGTCGAAGACTACAAACGCGCTTGGGTACATTTTGAGGCTCACAAGGCCGCGGAGGCCGCAGAATGAGTTCTGCACAGGGAGAGTTTCCATTCAACGCAGAGCTGACTGGCATTGATGCAATCCTTGCCGAGACGGCTCACAGCATCGATGAACTTTATCGGGCTGCTGCAAAGCCAGGGGAGGACCCTCCGTGGATCGGCCTTCTGACCCGTATCGCCAAATCGACACACATGGCTCCATTCAATTTGATGCTCGCTGACATGCAACGCCCCGGTGCACGCTACGTTGCATTTCGCGAGACATGGGCGAAGGCAGGCCGTGAGGTGAATCCTGCTGCAATCCCGGTTATTGTCTTATGGCCGTTCTGCCCTGTCCGCTGCGCATATGATCTGAGCGACACGACCGGCCCAACTGAAGATGATGATGCACTTGACCGGCTGTTCGGCGAGGCTTTGGAGATGAAATCTGACGCTTCAGGCAATTTAGCACGCCGGGCTCTCAAGGAAGACAACATCGAGACGGTTTTTGCACCGTTTGGGTCAAATCAAGCTGGTGATGCTAGGGCTACCGGCGCTGTGGTCGCCAAGAAAGGCGTTACGCAAAAGCCGATGTGGGTGGTGCGGGTCGCTAGCCATTTGAACGATGGTGCACGTTTAACCACGCTGATCCATGAGTTGGCCCATATCTATCTTGGTCATCAGGGCGGCAGTGGAAAGAAATGGCCAGACTATCGGCCGAAGCGCCTCGATGCGCGCGAGTTCGAGGCGGAGGCCGTGTCCTTCATCGTTGGTAGCCGCTTTGGCCTGAAGACATCTTCAGCTGAATACCTGCGCGACTACCTGAAAGACGACACACTTGAGCATATCAGCGCCTCCGCAATCGCCCGGGCAGCCGGAAGGATTGAACAGCATGCGCGTTAGGTTAAAAATAATTGTAAGCGAGGCTGCCACGTGAATCCTATTCTTCTCGGGCGCCAGGTTGAGGACGGTCTCAAAGGGCTTGTCCGCGACACTTTGAATGCAACCAGTCCCGCCTTTGATGGAACTGTCGACCGTTTTCTCGACACGCCAGGGAACTACATCAAGGGGCCGTGGATTTCGGTCGCGATGCCTTTTAAGCAATCCGTTAAGCCGGGTGAACCGTTCGAGCAGCCCTTTCCTGAAGTGCCATTAAAATTTGCACCTTATCGCCATCAGGAAACCTCCTTCGAACGTCTGGGAGGTGCAACGCCGAGATCCACGCTGATCGCCACCGGAACCGGGTCGGGTAAGACCGAGTCCTATCTTTGGCCCATCTTCGAGCATTGCCGCGCAAATAAGGGTGAGCCCGGGATCAAAGCGATCCTGATCTATCCGATGAATGCCTTGGCCACCGATCAGGCGCGTCGTATCGCACGGGCAGTCCATGAAATACCGTCTCTGAAAGGCGTTCGAGCCGGCATTTACGCTGACGCTGAACCCAAAATGGTAACGGATGCGATGACCGAGCATGACGTCATCACACACCGCTCTGCAATGTGGGACAACCCTCCCGACATCTTGCTGACAAACTACAAGATGCTCGACTACCTTCTTTTGCGGGGGCGTGACCAGCCTCTTTGGGCGCAAAACCTACCGGAGACTTTACGTTTTCTCGTGGTCGACGAAATGCATACCTTTGATGGCGCACAAGGGGCCGACCTCGCTCTTCTGATCCGCCGTATTAAACACCGTCTTCAAAGCCCCGCCGATCACCTTATCTGTGTTGGATCCTCAGCAACCCTTGGCTCAGGTGATGAGGCTGCCGGGGCGTTACGTACCTACGCCAAGACGATTTTTGGCGAAGAGTTTGACGAAACCTCAGTCATCCGTGAAACCCGACAAACTCCAACTGAGGTTTTGCCGGAGGCAGAATATTTCGATTGGCCCGAACCCGTGACTGTTGACGCGGCGCTTGAGGCGGCTCTTGCAATGCCCCAAGCTGAGGCAGCCTATCATTTGTCGCAGTGTTTGTTTCCAACCGCTTCCGATCCAGACTTAAAGTCCCTTCGCGATGGAACCCCATCGGAGGCAAGCTGGCGTCTTCTTTTGGCGCGACTACTCCTCGAGCACGTGTCTGCGCAACGGGTGATCCGCGTCATTGCGGAGAACTCCGGACCTGCCTCTTTAGAGGACATTGCAGAGGCTTTGGGTAAGGTTAAGGCGATTTCATCGTGGTCCCCTGAGAGCCGCACGCGCCTAGCTGAAATGATCGTATCCCTTATTGCTTGGGCGCGAGACGGCTCAGAATTGTCTCTTCAGCCATTATTTGGCGTTCGGATCCAGCTTTGGATCAGGGAAATGTCGAGAATGGTTGCGAGTTTGCCAAACTGGCGAGCAGGCGGCATGCGATCGGAAATCGAATTGAAGCACGCTAACGACATGGATTTGAGTGACCTCAAAAGTGTCCTGCCAATCGTCAATTGCGCCCGTTGCGGCACTGCAGCTCATCTGGGACGGCAGTCGGCCAGCGGGCAGGGCCTATGGGCCGGCTTGCCTGAGTTGTACGAAGATTTTTTTGATACTACGACCAACCGTTTGCGCCTGATTTACCATGAGAGCATCAGCCGCAAAGCGGGGACATCTGGTCGTGGTAATGTCATTTCTGGTTTCCTAGATGCCGATCGCTTGGAGTTTACGCCAGGAGATCACGGAGAAGACTTGGAGGCGGGCCCTCAATCTCCAGTTTGGCTTTATGACCCGACAGATGATAAAGGCGGACTGGATCGAACATGTCCTGCTTGCGGTCACGCCCACGGTCTTCTGCTTTTTGGTCTTCGTTCTTCACGGATTACCGCGGCGCTCGCAAATACGCTGTTTACGTCCGAGCAGAACGAGGAAAATCCACAAGCAAAACCACGTTTCTTGATGTTCTCGGATTCCGTCCAAGATGCTGCGCAGAGAGCTGCCGTTGCGGAGATCAGAAACAGTGGCACGGTGATGAGGAAGTCACTCTTTAATGCCATTTCTTCGAGCTCGACAAGGAAACTAAGTCTCGATGCGGTTATTAAAGATGTTCCAGAGCAGCTTCGTGCGGAGATGGGAAGCGACGCCTTTGTTTCGTCTTTTATCGCGCTAAGCCAAACTTGGCGGGATCCATACAAGCAGCTTCTGCGGACGGATCGTCTGCCCGACGACGCGCGGTTCACAAACCACGTGGAGATACGGCTTGGTTGGGAGTATTTCTCCGATCTTACGTACCGCTCGCATACGTCGCAGACACTGGAGGCCTCATTCAAAGCCGTTGCCGAGGTTTCTCCTGACAAGATAGCTGCTGTCGCCGCAAAACTTCCGCGCCAGTTGGCAAACGCACTTTCTGGCGACTTTGAAATGGATCAGAATAGTGCATTTCGATTTTTGAGTGGCTTCCTGCAACAGATGCGACGCCGGGGTGCAGTGGGTCATGAGTATATCGCGATTGGGATGGCGACGGCTCCCCTACGTGTAGGAGGCCCTAACTATTTTGCAGCGGCGCGTGCAATGGGATTGGGCAAGACGGACGCCCTGCCGGTTCCAAATCATCGCAAAGGTGTCGCTCCACTGCCAGTAACACTCTTAAGGTCCTGTGAGGGCTACGATTCCCTTTTGAAGGATCACAGCACAAACTGGTACCGCGACTGGGCCGATAAATTCTTTCTTCCCATCTCATTGGCGCTGGTCGCTCAATATGACCTGATATTTGAAGTGACACTCAAGTGGTTGGAAGTTGAGGGGATTGTCCGTCGGATCGCGCGCCCGGAGGGATCAAGAGACTACGGATATGTGATTGAGCCGAGTGCGATCGATGTGACAGATGCGGTTCAAGGCTTGCGCTGCGACACCTGTCAACGTCGCGAAATAGCGCTCGCAGAAAACCTTTTGGCGATTGGTGCGCCATGTACGCGCATTGGTTGCCAAGGAAGGCTTGAGGCCTCAACGACTAAAGCATCGAGCGCCGCAACATCACTTTTGGCTTCTAACCGCAATCACAGGGTCGTTGCACGCGAGCATACAGGGATCCTTGAGCCAGACGAGCGGAGGAGGGTTGAGACGGGTTTTATTGCGAACGAAAATCCGTGGGCCCCAAATCTCATATCGGCCACCCCAACCCTGGAAATGGGTATCGATATTGGAGACCTCTCGACGCTGCTACTTTGCTCTGTTCCCCCCGAGGAGGCAAACTACGTACAGCGCATCGGCCGTTCAGGGCGTCGCGATGGTAATTCTTTGAATTTCACAATTGCGAATGCGCGGTCGCACGATCTCCAGTTCTGGGAGGCACCTGAAAGCATGCTGTCCGGTGAGGTTCGGGCTCCAGGGGTATATATTGGTGCTCTTGCGGTGCTGCTCCGTCAGGTCGCAGCCTTCACGCTGGATTGCTTTGTTGCGTCGGGCCATCACCCCGGAGATTATGGAAAAGTTCGCAACGTTTTACGCAGCCTTGAGGAAGGCGGACCAGATGCGTTTCCATTAGATTGGTTTGACTTCATTGAGTCAAAAGGCGGTGAGCTCGCCCAAAAGTTCCTAGATGTTTTACCAAAAGAAGTCTCCGCGCGTGATGACATCAACGACCGGATTCTGTCCTATTTAGTGTCAAAGGACGACCGCTCCGCAATTTGGCACATACGTTCTGTCTTTGATGAGGCGAAGCGCGCCCGCGAAGATCTCGTTCAGCGCCGCAAGGATCTTGACGCTGAAGCAAAGCGTGTAAAAAAACGCCAGAGCGAGATGACCCCAGAAAAACTCCAGGAACGTTTGAATGAGATTAAACGGGACAAGGGCGAGATCAATCATGCAATTCGCAGTGACATAGATGATGTCGCAGTGTTGCGGTTCCTGACTGACAAGGGGATTCTGCCCAACTATGCTTTCCCCGAAGAGGGGATCAAGCTCAAGTCCATTTTAGCGCGTCTTCCGGAGAGTGGAAAACGTGAAGAGGATGGCGATAATCTGGTCACTCATGAATATGTACGTTCGGCTAACTCTGCGCTCTCAGAGTTTGCACTTGGTCAGACATTTTACGCAAATGGCCGAGAAGTGATTATCGATCGCTTGGATCTCAACAAGCAGGACCTTTCAATTTGGCGGTTTTGTCAGAACTGCTCGCATGTTGAATTTCAGGCCACCGCAGAAGAGCTTTCAAATTGTCCAAGGTGTGGCGACGACATGTGGGACGATATGGGATCGTCCCATGAGACCGTAGAGCTCAAAACAGTAATTGCTGTAACCAAGGAACAACAAGCCGCGATCCGCGATACGGATGATCGGCAGCAAAAGCAGTATGATCGAACGATGGTGCCGTTTTATGGGCCCAATGAAATTGAGGCCTCTTGGTATGCAGCAAGCGAGAATGGGTCTCTCCCATTTGGCTTTGAATTTATAGCACCATGCGCGTTCAGGGACTTCAACTTTGGAGCGCGTGCGGGCGCACCTGTCGGCCCAAAGATTTCAGGGCAGGAGCGAAGTTCCAGGCCGTTTCAGATCTGTCGCTATTGTGGCATGTCACAGAAGCCGCAATTTACCGAAGATGATCCCGGCCAACACCAACCGCGATGCCAGGTTTTGAAAATTGATGGCGAGATTTTGCGCGAAAACTGGGAAGCTAAGGTATTCCTGATGCGCAAATTTTCGACCGAGTCCATTCGGATGGTTGTACCCGTTTTTGGCGAAGTCGATAACGATGAGATCAAGAGCTTTGTCGCGGCAATTGGACTTGGGATGAGAAAACACTTCGCTGGGAAAGTTGATCATATCCGAAGCACCGTCGTTGAGGCGCAGCTTGATGGTGTGGCAACCGTGAGGAGCCTTTTCCTTTACGATGCCGTTCCGGGCGGGTCGGGGTATCTTCGCCAACTCGCAGAGCATCCCGACAGCATGAAGTCAGTATTCGAGAAGGCGGCGGAGGTTCTCCGAACATGTCCTTGCGCGGCAGAAGGACGGACGGGCTGCTTCAGGTGCGTCAAATCATATAGGTCGCAATTTGGGCCAGGCGAACCTGATCGAGATACTGCTTACCGGATGATGCGGGATGTGCTTGAGAAATGGGGCAGCCTTACCAAGACAGCGGAAGGAATTGATCGTTCGATCAAAGGCTACCTCGTTGATTCAAAGCTAGAACACCGGTTTATGAAAACCTTGGAAGCTCGCTTTGGTGAAGGTTGCATCAAGCCGCAAATTCTTGAGGGTGGACGAAAAGGCTTTTTGCTTAAGACGACCGACGGCGCGCGAACCCAATTCTGGACGATCGAGACACAGGTTCAAATCGACAAGCGCTTCCGTGGAATGCCCACCAAACGGATTGATTTCCTAATCAGTCCAACAGGGGGGACGAAGGCCAAGCCCATTGTGGTGGAAATGGACGGCCTCAAATACCACGCAGAAACTGTCGCTGACGACTTGACCGATCGGTTGCTCATGATGCGCTCAGGTCAAGTTCGTGTTTGGACACTTGGGTGGCACGATCTTGACGCGACTTCGGATGCAGCGATTCCGAACCCGGTTTCGGAGACGAGATTGGGGACGAAGCACTCCGGAATTATGGCTAAACTGCTTGCTTTACCGATCATGTCTGACTTGGCCGAAGGGATCGGACTTTTGCAGAGTTCAAGTTCACTGGACGGCCTTTTTAGTTTCCTTTTGAGCGCCGACCAAAATCTTGACGATGCAGTTTCAATTCTCATACGAACGATGGTTGGGAATGGGCGCGATATTGCGGAGCTGCCAAGAATTGACTCAGTCTCTGACGACGGACGTCTCTTTGTCGAAGAAGGTGATGGTTTCGGACACGCTAATGATCAGAACATTGACCTGTATCTCGGCGTTAAGAAGCGGGCCGTTTCGGAATGGCGTGCAACGACTGATGATTGCAGGATTCTGATGCGTGGCGCTTTGCCCTCTGTGACGGGTGACCCAGCTGACACGCCTGGGTATTCGGACGCGTGGCGCGGGCTCTGGCGGCTCGTGAACTTGATGCAGGATCTACCTGGGTTCCACATCGAGTTTGAGGGGGTCGACACACTTTCTGCTCCTGATCTGTCAGCGACACGCAAAGGCCCTGAAGACGATGCCTGGTTGGCACTTATGACTTTGGCAGATGATGGGTTCAAACCTCTATTGGAGGCGCTGATGGCTGCGGAGGTTGCCGTTCCTGACATGATTGGAGCCGATCTTACTGGCGCAGATGGAGCGGTGATCGGAATGGTCGAAGTTGCTTGGTCCGATGTTCGGTTGGCAATAAATGAGGACGATTTTGAAACCGCAGATTGGAACATCGTAAAATTTGATCCCGAGGCAGGACAATCCGTAATGGCGATTGTTTCGATTGTTTTGAAAAAATTTGAGGAGGCAGGACGATGATCGTTTCGATGGCGAAGAGGGTATCTTATGACATGGGCTGCATGCGGTCGCTGAAAAAACTCCCCGACCGCGTATCTGCAAAATTCCTTGATATGATGACACGCTATATGAGCGATCCGTCCGGAAACGGCTTGAACCTGGAGGCGGTACAAGGTGCTGGTGATCGCGGCGTGAAGTCTGTTCGGGTTGATCAAGGTTATCGTGCCATTGCATTTGAGAGCGGAAAAGACATCATGTTCATTCATGTGAATGAACATGACAAAGCATACCGCTGGGCGACTGGCCGGAGTGTACAGGTTGATCCTGCCACGAATAGGATCCGCATTGTCGAAGAGGTTCCTAGGTCTTCGGTGGAGGTTGTAACTGAGGCACTATCTCCCGAAGCGCCGCATCTTTTTGAAAACGTTTCAGATAAGCGTTTGCTCTCTCTTGGAGTGCTGGAGGCCGAACTTCCCACGCTACGTCAGCTGCATAATCAAGCTGACCTTGATCAAGCTGAGGACAGTTTTGATCCAATGAGCTTTGACATCCTGATCGCCTTATCAGCCGGTTTTGAGGATGATGAAATTATCGAGCTGATCGGGGCAGGGCAGATAGACGGCGAAGAGTCACCCAAGGCAACTGGGATGGATTTTTCAGAAGCCATTGCCTCTGACGAAAGCCGTCAACGAATATTCATCCCCGAAACTGAGGATGAATTGCGCCGCTTTTTCGAAGGCGATCTTGATGGCTGGCGGGTTTTTCTCCACCGTGACCAACGCCGGTTCGCTTATCGGGATTATAACGGGCCTGCGATGGTAAGGGGCGGAGCAGGGACCGGGAAGACGGTTGTTGCCATGCACCGTGCAAAGCACCTTGCCGATCAGATCGCTGAGGATCCGAGCCGTGAGGGTGAACAGGTGTTGGTCACAACTTTCACCACTAGTCTTGCATATGACATTGAAGCGAACCTCAAGACACTCTGTCCTGAGCATCTTTCAAAGGCGTCCCCGAGAATCGAAGTAATCAACCTGGATCGATGGGTTAGCGGCTTCCTAAAGCGTAAGAAATTTGAACGTGATATTGCCTATTTTGGCGAAGAGAGGGCGCGCCTCGAAGAAATTTGGCGTGAAATCTTCGACGACCGCGGGGTGCCGGAAGGCTTGTCAGAAGCATTCGTGCGGGCCGAATGGGAGCAAATCATTCAGGCTAAGGGACTGATGACTGAGCGTTCATATTTTAAGGTTTCTCGCACGGGGCGTGGTACTCCCCTTGATCGCCGTAAACGGTCAGAGCTGTGGGAAATCTTTACCAATTACCGTTCTCGAATGATGGATGAGGGGCTTGCAGAGCCAGATGATGCATACCGCGAAGCAGTAGAAATCTTGGGAGCAGAAGCACCAAACTTGCCATACAGTTCTGTGGTCGTAGATGAAGGGCAAGACATGGGAGAACAAGCCTTTCGGCTTATTCGCGCGATCGTTCCAGAGGGGGCAGATGGCGATAAAAACTCGATCTTTATCGTAGGAGATGCGCATCAACGCATTTATGGGCGTCGTGCCAGTATGTCCGCTTGCGGCATCAATATTCGCGGCCGCTCGCGGAAGCTGCGTTTGAACTACCGCACTAGCGATGAGATCCGAACATGGGCCGTGTCGATACTTGAGGGAATGTCTGTGGACGACCTCGATGATGGGCTCGACAGTCTCAATGGATATACCAGTGTGTTCAAAGGACCGTCACCAGAGCTGGTCTCCTACGCCAGCCAAGAGGAAGAGGTCGCGGGTCTCATTAAATGGCTTAAGTCATTAGGTGAAAATGGAATTGAGATTTCTGATGTAGGTATACTTGCTTCAACCAATGCACAGTTGGACGTGATCGGAGCCCGCTTGTCTGATGCGGGGCTGGAGACGGTGTTGTTGAAATCAAACCGAGCTGATGACCGCGGCAGGGCCGGGGTCCGATTGACGACTATGCACCGAGCAAAGGGGCTGGAGTTTCACGCAGTTGCTCTTCCATTTCTTTCCAAGGGTGCATTCCCTTCCAAAGCGGCCTTGCGGTCTGCCGTGGACGATGTTGACCGCAGAAATATTCTTCAGCAGCAAAAGTCTTTGCTTCATGTTGCTGCAACAAGAGCGAAGCGTGCCCTTCGGGTTTCTTGGGCAGGCGAGCCAACAGAGCTTTTCAATATGAAGAATTAGGCGATGATTAATAGTTCCGACAGTTGGTATGATCGGATCCATCGTGGTTTGGCTGAGGTCTTTTTCATTCATGCCAACATCATTGTTTATCGCATTCCGTCTTTAGATAATGGATTGTTACGCAATAGGCCGGTGTGGAATTGCCATTTCAATCAAGAGCTTAGACCTGGTCTAACTCGAAATCATTTCAGCCTCGTACCCACTTAGACACTACAAATGGCTGCGTAAACTCTACAACCCCACCCCGAAAAGAATGGTGGATTACAACGGCAATAACTTTGGCGACGAAAACGTCGTTTGAACCGCCCGATGTGTGCCGGATACCCAGAAGTAAGAATATGTGCGTTTCCAGATTTTCATTATTTGAGTGACCTATGACCAACCTTACAACGCCACCCCGAGCAATTTTTCGCCAGATCCAAGCCAACCTTAAGGATCGTTACGCCTCGGGCTTCCCGGTGCTGAAGGAGTTAATTCAAAATGCTGAGGATGCGGGAGCGCGCCAGATCCGCTTTGTCGCTCATGAGGGCTGGAAGGATGCGGCGAACCCACTCCTTCGCGTGCCCGGCCTTTTAGTAATAAACGACGGTCGCTTTGAGGCAAAGGATGGACGCGGTATTCTTTCCTTCGCCGACAGTGCTAAGGGCGATGAAACCGAGGCCATTGGCCGCTTCGGATTTGGTCAAAAGGCGGCATTTCATCTCTGCGACGCCTTCGTGGCCCACGCTTTCGGCCATTCGGTGAAATTTTCAGAGGTAATCAATCCCTGCCTCGACGTGATCGACAGTACTCAAGCCGCTTCTTGGGACGACGTCGGGCAGGAAGATTTGGCGCTGCTGGCGGCTGAGGCGTCTGACGTTTCGAAGGGTTTTTTGCTGTGGTTGCCGCTCCGGTGCGATGCCATCATTCCAGCTCCGAATCTTTCCTTTACGAGCTACAAACCTTATCTTGACGAGCTGGTGGCTGAATTTACCCAGCATACAGCCGAACTGCGGCTAATCTTGTCCAGCTTGCGCCACCTAGACCGTATATCGGTACAGATGCATGACGAAACGTGCCTCGTTCTTTCGCGTGGCTCTGATAGTGGCAGGATGCGAGGCCCGGCTGACAACTCGCGCTTTGAAAGCCAGTCATTCCGGGGGAAAATTGATTCTATAGCGGGTAGCTCCTCAGTTTACGTTGGTCGCGAGGCATGCGGAACAAGTGCTCGGCTCGAAGAGCTAAAGGAATCCGATGCGTGGCCGCAGGTGCCAGTTTTCACCGAACAAGGGGAGGAGATGCGCCCCGAGAAGGCGGTCGCGCACGGCGCGGTCATTATCACAGATCGGGCTGATGACGCGCTGGAAGCTATCGATTTCGATTGGGGCGTGTTCTTGCCTGTTGCTAGAGCAATGCGTCTCGAGCCGTGTGCACCTGGTTTGCTGGTTTTGCTTCACGGCTACTTTTTTGTCGATTCCGGGAGGCGCTACATTGAAGGCTTTGATGATGAAAGCGTTGGTGGGAGCTCGATCTACCGGGATTGGAATGAGACACTTCGTAACGAGGTAGTGCTGCCACTTCTCCCGAGTGCGCTACACGATGCCTTCCAAGCACAGATACTGAGTACGGATCAGCTGGCCGATATACTGGCTTCGCTCCGAAGCGACCCGTTCGGTAGAATGCACGCTGGAGCGATCGCTCGGCACGACTGTCTGATCCGCGCCGTTGAACCTTCTACCAGTGGCGTGCTCGCTCGTTGGGTTCTGAGGCCAGGCGATGCGTCCCTGCGCCCGCTTCCGCACCCAGATGAGCGCGGTCGGATCAACGCAGCCGGAATTTTTACAGATCTTTGTGGCTGGGCTGATGGACGTGGCCTAACACTTTTTGCGGGTGCCGAGGCGGCATTAACCCGGGATAAAGCAGAGTGGCAAACTGATGACCTATCCGATCTGTTAACAACGCTTTCGGCAGCTGTGTTCCGTCAAGGTGGACGCGCCGAGGTGCTTGCCGCTTTTCTCAAGGTCGCAGTTGGCGAGGACGAGGCGCGGCGCGAAGCGGCAGCAGAGCCGCTTCTGGCTACGCTGCGGCGGAGCCTGATCGGGAAAGAAGCACTTGCGACTGAGGAACAGCTCCGCGCCGTGCTGGTTCATCTACCTGCCGAGGCAGTTGTGGCCCTGCCAAAATCCGCCGGGGGGCCGCGTGATATTATGCGGGCCCTTGCCGAGGTTCCGGATGCTCCGCCTTGCCTGAGATCGGAGTGGCTTGCCGATGGCGTGGCGCGGCTTGCACTTTCGACCATCGAGGCGGCCCCTCTAATTGCCGCTCTTCAACCGCTGTTGCGGGACCATCGCAACGCCGAGGCCGCTGGAACCGCCGCGCTAGTGCTGATGAAGTTGCTAGGTCATCGGTTGGTGGAGGCATCAAAAGACCCGCAGATCGCGACTCTATCGATTCTTCGGGCGGGCGACGGTAGCGGTCAGCGGCAGCTCGTTAGCCTTGCCAACCTGATCCATGCTTCTGAGGAAAGACGCCTGTTCAAAGATAGTCCTAATGTGCAGCGGATGCTTAAGGCTTTGGCCGAAGCTGTGCTCGGTTCAGGGGCGCTGGTGCTAAGCGGCGAAGCCGCGCGACTTGTCGAGGAGATAGGTGCACCTTTTTCATTTGTCGAACCTAAGCGTGAGAACTTTGCCCGGCTTATATTACGTGCCGAAGACTTCGGTCCAGCAAAGGCCCGGGCTCGGGCTATTGATCAGATCTACACTGATGCACCCGGCTCCCGTTGTGCACTTCGGGTACTGGTCGCCGGCGATACTCACGCTGGCGATGATGTGGTCCAGCTTTTTGCCTTGCCACATGCTGGCGGTAGACTCGACAATCTAGCACTTCGCTTAATTGAAGGATCCGTTAGCGCTTTTCTGATCCCGAACGTTATCGCGGAAACTCTTACGCCACTGCGGCAGCGCCATCTTGGCATTACGACGATGGACGGGCCGGGGCTGGGGCAGCTGCTTACCGCCAACACCGCGGGGCTTGCAGAGATCACATTGGACGATGATACGATCGTCGCGCTGCTGGAGTCCGATATTCCGGATGAAGACCTCCGCCAACTTTCGATTTTCCCAACGAGCGATGGGCGCAGTCTCTACAGCTCTGAGGTGTGGCGGCCATCAGCGGATTGGCCAATCCCTTCCAGCCTTGCGAGATTAGTGCCGATTTTGAAGCCACTGGCTGGACGTAAGGCGGTGGAACGGATCAACCGTCTGGTGGATTTCTGGTCACCTGAGGCGCAGCTGGGCGTCGCTCTTGCACAACCCCAGCCGCATACCTTCTGGCGAGAGATTATCGGTACGCTCGCTAAGCTTAGATCGAAGCTGCCCTTGGGGCTTAGTGATGTCAAATGGTTGGCTGACCGACAAGGCAGAGCTTGGTCACCTGCAGATTTGCTCGACCTGCCCGAAGAAGTGCTGGTCGCAGCACGTGGTCTTTCTGATACGCGGGCTGAACTTACCTTTCTGCCACTGTCCGACCTTGCGCGCGATCTGCGCGATGATAAAGGCTTCGAAGCGCTCCTTTCGTCCGGGGTCCTTCCCGATAAAAGCGCCTCGATTGATGGGCTTCTTCTCATAGTGGAAGACATGGCACCGCGCGCTAGGATGGGCGAAGTCACTGCCGAGGGTGCTCATGCCTTGGCGACTCTCGCCCGGCAAGGTGCTGATTTGGTTCTGCATGGATGGCCACTGCTCGCAGCCCTCCTACGACAGCCGGATGCGGAGCCCGTCAAACTGATCAGCCCATTTGGCGTCGTTTCGAAAGATCATTTGCAGGACGCGGTTGCCCATATGAACGCCCTTGCTGATCTCGCCGAAAGAGGAGATGCGGCCGCTCATGCCGTTTATGATCTAGCCTTTCGCGCTGCCTGCGCCTGGCCCACTGAAACGATGCACGACCTCTTCCATGAAATCCGCGTACCAACCGAGGTTCGAACTTGGCGCTTCGGACACGAGGTTGCTGGACTAGCAGCAGGATTGGCGCAGTCTCATATGCTTTTGGAACGCCTTAGAAAACAACTGCCCAAGAGCAGCCGCAGAGAGCCGGAAACCGATCATGACTTGCGAAAAACGGCTGGTTCAATTCATGGATCAAGCGAACAGGCGCGGATGGAGGCTAATGCAGCTGAAAGCCTCCGAATCCTCCTTGCCTATGCAAAATCAGAGGTTCCAGCAGATCTCTTGATCCTGCTCGTGGGATTGGTGCGCCAGACCGATGCCTTTCGAAATATGGCTAGGGAGGAGTTAGGCGTTCAGGACGCCGATATTGAACGCATCTGGAAGCGGTTTGACCTAGAATTGGAGGATCACTTCACGCCATTCACACAGGGTGATACTCTTTCGACACGCCGGAATCAGAGATTCTTGACATTCACGCCAGTTTTGCAGCAGCGCACAGTGACTGTCGAAACTCTGTCTGGCACGACACAAGCTCTTCCTGTCGGGGACCTTTTGCCCTTGATCGTCGTGGGGTCTTCACCTTGGCGCTGGAAATGGCAGTACGTGGGCCGAGAGCTGTATGGGTTTACTGATATTTTGACTGCTACGCCAGAGGCAACAGTAACGACTGGCCACGTAAAAACGCTCTGCAATACTTTGGCCGAAGAATTGATAGGTTCCCGCCAGAACCAACCCAAGTGCTTTGAAGCACTATCAAATCTGGCAGAGTCCTGTGATCGGATCGACCAGGCGACGGTTGAAGCTGCGCAAGCCGATCTTGAGGATCAGTTGCCGCACATTCTTGACGAAATAAAACCAACACAGGGTACAGCGTTGTGGGCAGCACGCGACCAATACGACTCGGCGAAACGAGCGCTGGCAACTTTGGACGAGCGCCATTCTCGGCTTCCCAAACTCAAGCGAAAGCTTTGGGAAGCGATTCAGGTACCAGAGGCAAAAGGACAGCTTTTGGCAGCCGTCCGTGGGCGGATCGAGGATTATGGCTATTCTCCAGACCGCGTGCTGTTCGAGTTGTTCCAGAATGCCGACGATGCCTCGTTGCAGCATCCGCCGCCCGGCGAGGCATGCTTCAGGCTTGAAGTGGCGGAGACCGGGATACGAGCCGTACATTGGGGACGGCTCATTAACCATCCAGGACCTGACGCGCAGCAGGGTGCCCGCGAAGGCTGGCTCCGTGACCTTTTTAATATGCTGCTGATGAACCTGTCGGAAAAACGCGAGGACGTGACCGGGCGTTTCGGCCTTGGCTTCAAGAGTGTGCACCTCATAGCTGCCGAAGTCGGCATCGCGAGCGGTTTTGTCGCTTGCCGTGTGAAGGGTGGTATGTTGCCCGAGGTCTGGGAGGGAGGGAGGCAGGTTTCCCTCGACTACTTAGCCGATGGGCGGCGTGGGACAGTCACCGAACTGTTGCCGGACGATGATCGCGCAGATCAGGCACTCGCGGCGGTGGAGGCATTCTGCAAAGCGGCGCGCTGGCTGCCAGCGATGAGCCGCATAATTCGCAGAATTGATCTTTCGGGACCTGAGCCGAAACTATGGGGTGCGGAACATCTTCCGTTGGCCAAAGGCATTGGTCTTGTCACGCTCTCAGGGGCCGCGCCGGGCCGAGCGCTCACCCTCGAACTTGGGGAAGAGACCACGCTCTTTCTACTCCTCTCCAGTGATGGTCCAGTACCAGCAGAGGAAGGCCTGCCCCGTCTCTGGCTTCTTGCACCGCTTGCCGAGACGCTTAAATCAGGCTGGTTAATGAACGGGCGAACTTTCCGGGTCGATCCAGGACGCGGCTCGCTGAAACGCGGTGAAGGTGAGCCACAGGACACCTTCGCGCGTCTTGGGGTGACACTCGGGGAGAGGCTGATCGCACTCGCCGACTTGGTCCATGACGACTGGGCGACTTTCGCGGCGCGGTCGGGTCTGGCAGATGAATCACCCGAGAGTGGCCCAACGACGTTTTGGTCGAGGCTTTCCGATCTTTTTGCGCTTGATCTTGACGATCCGCTTGCCTGCCATCTGCACGCGCCAGACCGCGGCTACGGTCGGCTGATCTCGGAGCGCGCGGTTTTGCCAACTGGCCTTCAGCGTCCCTTTGCGTCGCTCACTTGCGCCGGTGATGCTCAGTACTCCGTGGAAGGGTTGATGTCCGAGCCTGCACTGCTGGCAGATCTGCGCGACTGGACGGTACTCGACGCTCTTGAAACCACAACCGTAGGGCATCAAACCTCCCACCGGCTCCAATGCCTCGGGTACCCTAGTCCGCATCCAATCTCTTTGTCGTCAGCCATCAGACAAGAGATTGGTACCGAGAAACGAGTAGCGCCCACACTTGCCGATCGGTTGGGTCGCGTGCTCACCGACGAGCGGCTGGGGCGACTCACAAGGACCGAAGAGCAAAACTTACTCGCGGTACTTGCATCCTCTCAATATCGCATGTGCGACGATACTTGGCGGGAGGCGAGGTTGCCGCCGCGTGAGGCGGCCGACTCTGATGAAGAAGAGGGTCGGATTCTTGCCTTTGCGCCGGATGTGGCGGTGGCCGATTCAGATTATAGCGGTAACGCGTTGGCGATTTATCGTCTCGCGATGCGGCAAAGCGGCTTCCAACGCACTTGTCCCATCTTTGTCAGATGGGCCGATGAGATGGCAGACCCCGCACGGCAAGGGGCGCTATTGCGCTATGCTCTTGAGGGCCGGCAAGGCACAGACCTCAGTGATTTGTTGGCCCGAAAGCGTCCAACTTGGTTGCCGGAGCAGTCGGACGACTTGCGCATAAGTCCGCTTGTTTCCGACATGCCTGTTCCTGACCTGCATAAACTTCTGGGACTGCTATATCCAGAAGAGCATACGCGGCGATGGGATGGACTTGGGTCTGATTACCTCGGCGGTATTGAGACTGACACCGGACTGGTTGTGGAACCATCTGATTTTCTTGAAGCATTGCATGAATGGTGGTCGGTTAACGCGCAGGAAAGAAGGGCCGCTGCAGATAACGATGCATATCCGGAAGGTTTCCGCCCGAGTTCCTTGATTGATAGAACGGGAGATGAGGATCGCGAGGGGTGGTTTACTTTCTTAGCTTTGGCGATTTTCCGAACTATTGGACGCACTTCTGATAGCCAGCACCGCAGTTTTATTACAAAGGCGCAACAGTCGGGATGGTGGAGCGAGATTGCGACTGCAAAATTGCCAGACAATCCTGGCCCATGGATAGACAGGCTCGAGGATTTTTCTAGGGTAGATGCTTTGCGGATCGACTTCATACCGTGGCGGCGTGCGCTGGTGGATCTCTATCTTCTCGCGCGCTGGCTGCCTGAGTATGTGGAGGCATTTCAAGCGCTCCCAGCAAAAATCGAAGAGAAAGGGCAGTTGTCACTATCGGACGCATTTAGGTTGAGTTCTTCCCCCCTCTGGCAGCGCCGTGGTCTTGAGGGGGCACCATTGTCTCAGAGCCTCGGAATTGGCGCAAATTGGCTGGTCCGCGAAAGTCTGAGGCATGGGCTCTGGCAAGGTGAGGAAGCTCAGATAATTCACCCATACGCTTGGGCTTCATCAAGAAGTGTCAGGGAGCGAATTTTTGAACGTCTGGGTCTTCAACTTGGTGATCAGGCAGACCCGGACTCAAGTCGTGAAATATACGAATTTATTGAAGCTCACATTGGGCGAAAAACTTCCTTTTTGGGAGACCTTGATCTTCCTTTTCAGATTGCGAGTAAAAACGGAAGTATACTCCAAAAGCTGTTCGACGGCTCTGAGTTGGCCGACGTAGATGCTTTTGAAAATGATGATAAGGATATTTACACATGACGAACTTCGCTCCGGATCAACCGGTTCGCCACTCCCGCCATGGAATCGGGCGCGTAGTGAAAGATCTTGGTGCTACCGTTGTGGTCTTGTTCGAAGGTCGGGCCGAAATCATCGAAGTTACTGAACTTGAAATTTTGCGTTCCGTCGACTCAGCTCTCGCGGCAGGAAGTTTAGATAATCCGCTCGCATGCCTAGTCCGCGCGCAGGCGCTTTCAATTCGCTCGATAAACGATCAATGGGGCGTATTTTCGAGATCCCGTGTGCAACTTTTACCGCATCAGTTGTGGGTTTGCCGACAAGTGACCAAGCAGTGGCCCAGTCGGTGGTTGGTCGCGGATGACGTTGGATTGGGGAAAACGATCGAGGCCGGCCTTATATTGACGCCGCTGTTCGCATCGGGACGTGTGCGGCGTCTTCTGGTGCTCACGCCAGCTAGGCTTGCTCCCCAATGGCGAAGCCGTCTGAAGTCGATGTTTGATATTCGGCTGCAAGAATTTTCCGCAGAACTCGACCGCGGAAAACTGTCGTTCTGGGATACAGCCAACCAGGTTGTTGCATCGTTCCATACTTTGAGGAACGAGAAAGCCCGAGATCGTTTGCTTAATGCTGAACCATGGGATCTCGTAATCGTCGATGAGGCTCACCATTTTCAAGCAAAAGAGCGCGTCAGCACACTTACTTATCAGCTACTCGAAAGGCTCGACGAGGCGAACAGAATACAATCCCTAATTCTCTTTACTGGCACTCCGCATCGAGGAAAGGACTACGGCTTCTTCGCTTTGATGCGGCTCGTGAGACCGGATCTCTTTGACCCAAAAGAATCTGCCGAGGTCCAACTGCCAAAGCTTCGCGAAGCCATGATCCGAAACAACAAAGAGCTAGCAACTGATTTGCGCGGAGAAAAGCTGTTCTTCCCAGTTACCACAAAATCGGTCGACTTTCGCTACAGCGATGAAGAGCAAGAGTTTTATGACACAATGAGCGACTTCATATTGGACGGGCGAGCATACGCTCTCAGCCTTTCCGGCCGCGAGCAAACGGCCAGAATGTTGTTGCTCATCGCACTTCAAAAACTTGCTGCAAGTTCCATAGCGGCCATACGTTCTGCGCTTGAAAAACGATGTGCGACGCTGGAAGGGCTCATTGAAGAGACACTAGGGCCGCATCTCGACGACGAGGACCTCACGTTGGACGAAATTGCGGAGAGGGAGGAGGCTCGTCCCGAAAAGCTTGCTGCGTTGCTACTAAAGGATGAAGTCGCGCGTTTGGGAGAGTTGATAACGCTTGCCAGAAACGTTCGAACGGAAACGAAAATCGATCGGCTCATGGATATGCTTCGGGAGGATCTGCCTGTTGGGGAACCAGTGCTGTTCTTCACGGAATACAAAGCTACGCAAGCTCTTCTTTTCAAGGCTTTAGAAGCAATATTCGGGATCGGCTGCGTAGGATTCATTAATGGTGAGGACAAGCTTACCCTAGAACTTCCTGATCGCAGTAGCTCCCGTACACTCAACCTGGCGCGTGACACCGCAGCGGAAGATTTCAATTTTGGAAAGACCCGCTTTCTTATTTCGACAGAGGCAGGTGGTGAAGGAATCGACCTTCAGGAGCGCTGCGCCGTTCTTATCCATGTTGATCTGCCATGGAACCCCATGCGTCTCCATCAAAGGGTTGGAAGGCTCAATCGATATGGTCAGAAACGGCCGGTCAGTGTTTTCCTTATGAGAAACCCAGAAACTGTAGAAGCCCGGATTTGGGGCCTTCTTCAGGAGAAGCTCTCAAAAATACAGGCGACAATCTCATCCGTCATGGAGGTTGATGAAGACATTTCCCAAATCGTAATAGGGATGACGTCAGCAGGGTTCTTCGATGAAGTATTCAGCGAAGGCCCACAGAGAAACAACGATGAGCTGAAGGACTGGTTTGATGCTAAGACTTCCAGTTTTGGTGGCCTCGACGCTATTTCTACAGTCCGGGATCTGTTGGGCAACGTGTCTCGCTATGACTTCCAGGCCGTCGGCAGCGACTTGCCAAAAGTGGACCTGCCGGACCTTGAAAGTTTCTTCCGGAACGCGATGCACATTTATGGCCGCCGTTTAACTCAGGACGAAAATGGCTTCACTGTTAAAACACCGGAAGATTGGCGGCGGGATCCCGACCTTCGAGCTCGATATGAAGGTCTACATTTGGATCGAAATAGTGGAGCTGGCGAGCGTGTTTCCTCAGTTGTTGGAGTTGGGCATTCGCTCTTCGATAGGGCGCTAAAAGAAGCATCAATACTAGACGTACATGTTGCGCGGGTCCGAGGGATATTTGCGCCGCTTTTGGTTGTGCGGGTCGAAGATGAAGTGACTGGAACAGGCGCAACCATTCACAGTATTGTACTGGGTCTACGATGGGACGGCTTGGAGCCAGTGATATTGCGAGATTGGCAGTTGTTGATTGAACTGAACCAACTTAAACCAGGTTCAGAGGAGGGCCCTGCCGCAAACACGCAGGAACAGGATGCAATTGAATCCTCTTGGCGGACACTTGTTGCCAGCATTGATGACATGCAGCTCGATTTCAGACGTCCCAAAGTGACCCTGGGTCTTGTGCTGCTTCCTGATCAAACTGAACAGCAAACTAATGCTAAATGAAACGTAACTGCCCAGCATGACTGGCTGAGCCTCTGGGGCGATCAGATATTCAGCCGAGGCGCAGTTGTGCGATCAACTGATCTGACGGTTTCATCAGGGTTTCGATGACAGACCAACCCTGCTTGC
>Ga0335398_10002498_pt1 | contig 28982 bp, 14 predicted proteins | sample BON03_FD_205742 | JGI IMG/M metagenome (GOLD analysis project Ga0335398, IMG submission 205742) | Freshwater microbial communities from Lake Bonney liftoff mats and glacier meltwater in Antarctica - BON-03 (spades assembly) (version 2) | ecosystem: Environmental > Aquatic > Freshwater > Ice >... | reverse complement strand
GCTCCCCCCCCCCCCCCCCCCCCCCCCCCCCCCCCCCCCCCCCCCCCCGCCCCCCCCCCCCCCGCCGCCCCCCCCCCCCCCCCCGCCGCCCCCCCGCCCCCCCCCCCCCCGGCCTCGCACTCACCGATCGTCACGATCGAGTCGTTGCTCAGGCCCGCGAACGTGTCCTTGGGCGTGATCAGCCCCTTGGCCATGTAGAGCATGCACGCGAAGAAGAGGCACACGTCTGGCGCCGCCACGTCGGCCACCATGGCCGCGCAGGACGCATACAAAACGGCCAGCACGAAGAAAGCGTCGGCGCCGAGCCCTCTCCACGCGGTCGCGCACAGGGCCGCCAGCAGCCCCGCGCCGACGGCCGCGAGCGCCAGGGCCAGGGCGTGGCGCCGGAGCAGGGCCGCCAGGGCGCCGGGACGGGCGGAACGGCGCGCCTCGCGCGCCGCGCGGCGCACCTGGGCCCGCAGGAGGGCGCCAAAGCCGACGCCGCCAAAGCTCGGGGGCGCGGCGGCGCCGGCGGCGTCGGCCTTGCTGGCGCCGCCGCGCGTCCCGGCGGCAGTGGGGGCGGCGACGGCGTCGGCCTGGAGGCCGTCGCCATCCGCGATCGCGGCGGCGTTGCTGCGGGCGACCATGGACTGCGATGTTTGGAGGTGGATTGGAGCGCGCGTGTGAATGTGGGGGGGGGTAGGAGGGAAAGGAGGGGGGGAGTCGGAGAGAAATTTGCAACTTCCCGGCCGGGGCGCGCGCGAAGGAAAAAGAGAGACCACGCCCCCAGGAATCGGAGCGTCGTGGCGCGACGATGCTCGCCGGTTTCGTTGGTCGAGGTCGTGATCGAGACGTTGTGTTGCATGGAGCGGGGGAGGAGAGGCGCCGGTTGCAAATACAGAGACCGCAGGCGCCGCCGCGTGGGACTCGTCCGTCGGCCTCGGCGGGCGGGCGGGGCGCGGGCCGGTGCCGCGGGTCGCCCGGGCGGGGGGGCGCTCGCGGGGAAAAAAAAAGAGGCTGTCTCGCCCGCCCTTCCCCCCTCCCCGCTCAAAGACCGCCGCCAGCTCCCCCTTGCCCCCGGCCAACCACCGACCGGAACACGTGCGGCGCCGCCTCGGCCAGCCAGCCGGCCTCGACGGCCGTCACGCCGCACATGTCCGCCCAGGCGCCGCCGCCGCCGCCGCCGCCGCCGCCCGCCGACGAGACGGCCGCCGAGCAGAAGACCACGCAGGGCGGCGGGGGCGCGGCGCGCGCCAGGGCGGACGACGGGTGCAGGCGCATGCGCGGGCCGCCGCCGGCGCCAGCGGCGCCGCGCAGGGGGTCGCGTAGCAGGCGGTAGACGTGGGTCTCGCGCGGGCCGCCGCCGACAATTCCTCCGCCGCCGCCGCCTCTGTCCCCGCCTCCTCCTCCTCCTCCGCCCGGCCCTCCTCCGGCGCGCCCCCCTCCCGTGCCGCCCTTGCCAGAGACCGACTCGAGGAGCGGGTCGGCGTACTCGGTGCGCTCGTACACCGCCGCGTTGAGGAAGTAGCCGGCCGCCACCGCGCGCAGCAAGGGGGTCGCGTCCCCCCGAGGCGCCGAGGGCAGCGGCGCGCGCCCGTCGTCGTCGCCGCCGCCGCCGCCGCCGTCCCGGCCTGTGCCGGCGGCGGCGGCGGCGGCGGCGCAGAGGCCCATCTGCCGCACCGCCCGCCGGAGCCCCACGGCCGCGCGGTCCGCCGCGACCAGCGCGCCCACGTTGAGCCCGCGCCGCGCGGCCCACGCGGCCGCGCGCTGGCGGCGCCGCGCGACGGCGGCCGCCGCCGCCTGGCCCCCGCCGCCGCCGCCGTTGCCGCCGCTCTCGCCGTCCCCTTTTGCCCTCCAGGCCGAAAAGGCGTTGAGCAGCGCGACCAGGTCCCCCTCGGCCGCGCCAAAGAGGCGCGCGCGGCGCTCCAGCGCGCGCTGCCAGGAGCCGCCGCCCCCGCCGCCCCCAGATCCCGCCGCCCAAACGCCGGCGCCCGTCAGCTCGACGACGGCCGCCCCCGCGCCCGCCTCGCCGCCGCCGCCGCCGCCGCCGGCCGCCAGCAGCGCCGCCACCAGCACCGCCTCCTCCGCGCCCGCGCCCCGCTCGCACGCGGCCAGCAGGAAGCGCGACGCCATCGGCGGCAGCGGCAGCAGCGCGGCCATGCGGGCGCCCAGGGGGCGCGTCAGCCGCGCGTCGTCGTCGAGCGCGCCGAGGGCGCGCAGCGTCTCGCAAGCGCGCGCGAGCGCCTCGGCCGGCGGCGGCGCGGGCCACGCAAACCCGCCGCCGGCCACGCCGTCGACGCCGAGGGCCTTCAGGCGCAGGACCAGGGCGCTCAGGTCGGAGCGCTGGGCCTCGGGCACCGCGCGCGCGGGCAGCAGGCGCGCAAAGTCCGCGCGCGTGCAGAGGCGGAGGCAGTGTCCCGCGCGCCCGCGGCCGGCGCGGCCCGCCCGCCGCGCCGCCGTCGCCGCGTCGCAGGGCGCCACCACCGCCGCGGCCAGGCCCGTGGCCGGGTTGTGCGCGCGCACGCGCGCGAACATGCAGTCGATCACGTGGACCACTCCCTCGAGCGCGGGGCCCGCCATGTCGGCCGCCGCGTCGCCCGCCGCGATCACCACCCTGCGCGCGCCCCGCGGCGCCGGCTCGAGCGCAGCGCGCACGGCGGCCGCCGGCAGTCCCGGGTGCAGCGGCCGCACGAGCAGGGTCGTGATCGTCCCGCCGGCGAGCGACGCCGGCGGCGGCGCGCCGGCGGCCGCCAGCTCCCGTAGGGCCGACGCGCACGCCGCCGCCTGCTCGCGTCCCGGCATGAAGACCAGCACGTCGCCGGGGACGCCGGCCGAGGCGTGCAGCTCCCAGGCGGCGGCGGCGGCCGCGCGCACGTAGTCGGCGCAGGGGCGGTTCGGGTGGAGGTAGTGCAGCTGGACGGGGTGCTGCCGCCCGGGGAGGGCGAGGACGGCGGGCTCGCGCGAGGCAGGGAGGCCCGGGGCCGGGGCCGGGTTTGACGCCGCCGCCGCCGCCGCCGCCGCCGCCGCCGCCGCCGCCGCCGCCGCCGCCGCCGCCGCCGCGCCGCCGCCGCCCTCCGTCCGCTGCCTCTTGCTGCCGCTGCCCCTCCCCTCTCCCGCGCCCCCGCCGTCTCTTGCGCCGCCGCCGCCGACGCCACCACCGCCTCTTGTCGATGAAGGAACGGCGCAAGCCGCGGCGGAGGCCGCGGACGACGAGGGAGAGAAAAAGGCGACGAGCCCTGCCGCCTCTTGCGCCGCCGCCGCCGATCCACCCGCCGCCGCCGCCGCCGCCACCACCACCCTCAGCTCCGGCCTCCGCCGCTGGACCTTTCTCAGCAGGCCCAGCAGCGCGTCGGCCGCCAGCGTGCGCTCGTGCCCGCAGTCCACCACGACCACGCTGCACGACGCGAGGAGGGGGTCGCCCCCGCGGCCCATGCTGTCGAGCAGGGTGCCGGGAGTCGTGAAGCAGAGGGCCTGCCGCGCGTAGCCGCCGCCGCCGCCTTGGCCGCCGCGGCCTTGGCCGCCGCCGCTGCCTCGGCCGCCTTGACCGCCGCCGTCGTCCGGAAACAGGGAGAACGAGGCCACCCCCCCGCCGCCGCTGGACCCGAGGTGCGTCCCCACCAGGGGCCTGCCGTCGGCCCCCGTGAGAGCGGCGGCGGCGCCCCCGCCCCCGCCTCCGGCCGCCGCCGCCGCCGTCGCCGCCGACAAAAGCTCCTCGGCGACGCGCTCTGCGCCGCGCCCCGCGTCGGTCGGGCGGGCCGCCGCGACGCAGACGGTCCGGCCCGCGCGCGCCCACCCCGCGGCGAGCAGGTGCTGCGGCAGCTGCGTGGTCTTGCCCGTGCCGGCCTCGCCCGCCACGACGACGCACGCGTGCCGCTCGACCAGGAAGAGCAGCTCTCGGCGGAGGCGCGCGGAGGCTCCTCCTCCATCGGCGGCGGCGCGGGCGTTCGGCGCGGGCGCGGCGGCGGCGTCGCGGACGACGGCCTGGTGGGGCGGCGGTTGCTGAGGCCTGCGCTGTCGCCGCGAGCGGTCACGCTGCTGCCCGTCGCCCCCTCGGGTAAAGTCGATCCCGAAGGCCGCGCTCGAGGGCGCGCGGAACTGACGATGGTCGTCCATCGTTCCGTATCTGACTCCCTTGCACTCTGCGATCAGTGAACCTCCATCGATCCAGTGTGATTGTGCGCGCTCATTGGTGAGGCCTGATGAGAGGCTAGGTGCGTGAAGGACAGAGGTCCTGAGCCGACGCGCTGTGCAGGAGAGAGCGCACGCGGGCGCTTGTACCGCCGACGCTTGCTCGTCGGCCGACGGCAAGGTCGCTCTTTCCAAGCGGCGACGACTCGTCTCCCGCAAACAGAGAGCCAATGCACTCTTCTCGGCTTGACGACACATCAAACACGCATCACCTGTGATCGATCAAGCCGCAAGCCAAAAGCAGGGATGGACGCAACAGCGATGGAGTCGCAGCGGCAGCAAGCAGCGGAAGCGGAAGCAGAGGCGGGCCCTTCGCGCCGCGAGCAGCTCGCCGCGCAGGCGCAGCAGCAGGTGGCGACCGTGGTGCAGGCGTGCCACGCGCTGCTGGCGGCGTACGGGTCGGCGGGAGCAGCGGCATCAGCAGAAGAAGCACCACTAAGGGAACGAGGCGAGGACGCGGACGCCGCAAACGACGCCGACGACGAAGCGGCGACAGCACCATTGTCGGCGGCGTCGGCCGTCGAGATCGAGCGGCTGCACGATCTGTACGTGGCGCGCCGCGCGGCGCTGCGCGAGTCCCTCGAGCGGTGCCGGACGTTTGACCAGGACGAGGCGCAGGCGGAGGCGGAGGCGGAGGCCGAGGCGACGGCCGGCACAGGGGCGGAGGCGGAGGACGAGGCGGAGGCGGCGGCGCTCGAGGCGCGGCGCGCGGCGCTGCGGCGGGAGCTCGAGCGGCGCAACGTGGTTGTCAAGTCGGCGATCGACCGGCTGCGGGTGATGCTGGACGCGCTGCAGCTGTTCCGGGCGGAGTCTGCTTGAACTGTGGCGCTAGTGGATTTCATCGAGGTCTCCCTCTTTCTGTCCGACGCCGCGCTCACGGCAGCGCAGCGCGCGCAGCGCGCTCTCTCGCCGCTGCCGCGCGTCACCGAAAAAACAACGGCGGCGCCCTTTGCGCCGCTCGATATCTTCTTGATCGCCCGAACTCGAATCTCTCGTGCAACCTTGCCTGATCCCTCTAGCGTCCTCGCCGCGTCCCCTTTGGAGCGCTCGTGCGTAAACCAAACCCTGTCCCTCCTCTTGTTGTCCGCGCGCCTCTCTGTCTTCGAGACGACAAACACACACGGCAAAGCCTTCGGACCTGAAATAGTGACCATCCTCCCAAGCATGGCGGGCAGGCTGGCGGCAGCGGCGCTCGTCGGCCGGCTCGGCCTCGCTTGCGCGACGGCGGCGCCGCCGCCGCCGCTGACGGCCGGCGCGACGGCCGGCGCGCGGCGGGCGATGGCGTCCTCGGCTCCGGCCGCCGACGCAAGCGCGAGGCCGCTCGCCTGGCGCGTGCTCGCCAGCTTTGGCAAGGGGTGCGCGCTGGTCTACGCGATCACGCACCACGTCGGCTTCCCCTCGCTGGCGAGTTTTTCTGGGTTGCGCTGGGGCGTCCTTGTGCGAGAGTTGAGAAAAAAGGGGACGACAAAAATCTAACGCCGAAAAACGCGCGACCGAAGCGACCCCCCCCCGCAAAAACCACACCAAACCCCACGAAAACAAACAAGCAGGTCACCGGCCCGAGCATGTTCCCCGCCCTGGCGTCCTCCGGCGAGGTGGTCCTCGCCGAGTGCCTGCCCGGCATGCACGGCCGCGTGCGCGAGGGGGACGTCGTCATCTGCGTGAGGCCTGTCGAGGCCTCGGAGCACATCGTCAAGCGGGTGGCGGCGGTCGCGGGACAGCAGGTTGCGATTCTGCCGCCCGCGCGCGGGGGCGCCGCGTGGCCGGGGCCCTGGGTGCCGCCGCCGCGTTCATCTGCCGACGGGGCCGGGCCGGGCGAAAAAAAAAATCGACAAACGGGCGGGGACGGCGATCGCGGGGGCGGGGGAGAGGTTGGCGGGGGACAGTCGGCGGGCGGCGGCGGCGGCGGCGCGGCGGCGGCGCCGTTTGCGGGCGGCGGCGGCGGCGGCGCGGCGCGGCGCGTGGTGGTGGTGCCGCCCGGGCACGTGTGGGTCCAGGGGGACAACATGGTCGTGTCGCGCGACTCGCGCGAGTACGGCCCCGTACCGCTCGGCGCGGTGCGCGGGCGGGTGGTCTGCACGGTGTGGCCGCGGCCGAGGAGGGTCGACGGCGGCGGCGCGGTGGTGCTTGGGCGGGCGCCGGGGCGCGGCGGCGGCGGCGGGTGAGGCGGCGGCGGGTGAGAGGAGCAGGTGACAAAACCCCCGCGATTCCGTGCGCAAACGATCCGTTTGTAAAGCGAGAGAGAGACAAAGAGCTCTCGATTTGAAAAAATTATGCGTTCAAACGATGTCGTCCGTCGTCCGTCGTCCGTCGTCCGTCGTCCGTCGTCCGTCGTCCGTCGTCCGTCGTCCGTCGTCGGTCGGCCGTCGTCCGTCGTCCGTGGCTCTCTCAATTGTCGCCGCCCGCGCCCGCCGCCCCCGCCCGCAGCTGCTCGTACGCCGCGTCCGCCTGCGCCAGCAGCGCCGCGCACTGGGCGTCGCCGCCGGCGCTGGCGCCAAAGCCAAAGCCAAAGGCGGAGGCGGAGACGCCGGCGCCGGGGGCGCCGCCGCCGCCGGCCCCTGCCGCTGCAAAGGCGCCCACCTCCCGCGCGACGGCCCTGGCCTCGCGCGGGCAGCCGCCGCCCGCCACCCACGCGCGCAGAAAGGCGCGCAGGAAGGCGCGCAGGGAGTCGGGCGAAGGGCGGCCGGCCTGCGGACCAGGGACGGAGGGGGGGGGGGGGACACGGGGGGGGGGGGGGGGGGGGGGGGGGGGGAGGGGGGCCGGGCGGGGGGCCAGGGGGGGGGGGGGGGGGGGGGACAACGGCGGCGGCGGCGGCGGAGGCGGCGGCGGCGGCGGCGGCAGCTGGGCTGCTGCTGCTGTTGCTGGCGCAGAGGCGCGCGCGCAGGGTGTCCCAGGCGGCGCGCGCGGCGTCGAGGTCCCCCGTGCGGCGCGCGGCCGCGAGGGCCGCGTGGCAGGACGCCAAGACGGGGTCTGCTTCTGCTTGCCGGCGCGCCGCGGCCGCCGCCGCCGACGAGGGGCCGCCGACCGACGAGCGGCCGCCGCGGCGCGCCGAGCCCCCGCCCGCCACTCCCGCTCCTGCGGCTCCTCCCCCCTCGCGCCCGTCCACGTCCATGGCCGCGCCCTCCTCGTCGGAGAAGAGGACGCAGCTCACGGGCGGGCTGTCGGCGTGGGCGAGGGGCGAGGCAGCGGCAGCAACGACAGCGGGGGCCGTGGCAGCAATCGCCTTCGTCGTCGGAGCCGCCGCCCCCGCTGCCCCCGCCGCCGCCGCCGCCTCCGCCTCTGCGCTCGCCGCCCGCCCGGTCCCCCGCTCGAACGCCGCGTGCGCGACGCTCTCGCGCAGCGACAGCCGCCGCGAGAAGGCCAGGGCGCCGTCGTCATTGTCGTCCTCCCAAGCCGCGATGCCGCTTTCGCCGCCGCCGGCGCCGCCGCCGCCACCGCCGCCGCCGCCTGCCGTCTCCCGCTGCCCCTCCCCCTCCTCGGTCTCGCCGCCGCCCGCGCCGTCAAAGCCCTCCTCTTCGTCGTCGCTGCCGCCGCCGCCGCCGCCGTCGCCGCCGCCGCCGCTGCTGCTCTCGCTGGCCGACGACCCGGAGCGGCCGCGCAGGCCCCCCTCGCTAGGGCTGCTGGCAAGGCCGAGGCACCGCCGCGCGGCGGCCAGGCGGGCGAGAGGCGAGGTGAAGGGCGGGTACTGCGTCGCGGGGCTGCCCTGCTGCTGCTGCGGGTCGGCGCGGGCGCCCTCGCCCGGCGGGGGCGGGGAGGCAAAGGCCGCGGGGCCCGCCGCCGCCGGCGCCGCCGCCGCCGCCGCGGACGCGCCGCCGCTCCGGCGGCGGCGGGCCGTCACTGCGCGCCGCCGCGGCGGCTCTTGCTGCCCTCGCTGCTGCTGCTGGGCCTCCTGCTCCTCACCCGGCCGCACCTCCGCCATGGGCGACAGCAAGGGGCCGGCGGCGCCGGCGCCCGAAAGGGCGCCGGCGGCAGGAGGAGGGGGAGAGGCGGGCGGCAGGCCCGACAAAGACGCGCCGCCGCCACCGCCCCCCACGCCGGCAGCCGCCGCCGCCTGGTTGAGGGAGGGCTTGCGCGGGGAGCCGAGCACCGCTTCGGCGCCGCGCGGGCCAAAGGCGAAGCGGACGGCCGCGCTCGCACGCGCGCGCGCCGACTGGGGCCGGCCGCGGCCGGCCGGCGTGGGCGACAGAAGCGGAGGAGCGCCGTCGCCGACGCCGCCGCCGCCGGCCGCAAACGGGCCGCGCCGCGCAAACAAGACGGGCGTCGAAGCCTGCGCGCCGCTCCCCGCCGCCAAGCCCAGGCTGGCCGCGCCGTCGGGCGAGCGCGCCGTGTCCTCCGCCAGCGCCTCCTCTTCGACGTCCGCAAAACCCCCGCGGCCAGCGCCCTCGTCGTCCTCGTCGTCGTCGTCGACGTCGTCCTCGTCGCCGCCGCCGCCGTCTTCGCGCAGCGCGCCCGGGTGCGGCGTGCCCGGCAGGCCCCGCCGCCCCTTTTTGCGGTCGCGCGCGGCCGTCCAGGGCGAGTGCTGGACCTTGTTTGCCTGCCCTGGCAGCTGCTGCTGCTGCTGCTGCTGCTGCTGCTGCTGCTGCTGCGGGTGAGCAGCAGAGGAGAACAGCGGCTGAGCAGCCTTGCTCGCGGACGCCATCCCTCCTGCTCCTGCTCCTCCTCCGGCCCGGCGCTGCGGCGTGCACGCGACCACGGCCATGGGCGAGGCCATCTGGTCCGCGGGCTGCGGCTGCATCGCTGCCCCGCGCGTCTCAAAACCTATTCGAAAAAAGAAGGGCAAAATGACAGACAGCTCCCTGTCCTTTCAAACTTGCGTGGAGTGTCAGTGTGAGCGTGCCTGCTTGGTTGATGGAGAGGGGGAAGGGGAAGCGGGCTGGGTGGTTACGAGGTGGCGGGTTACAGGAAATGGATCGGGGCGTAGGGCGCGGAGGGCGACACAGAGGCCCATCGATCAAGCAGAAAAAAAAACACGCCGCTTCGCCGTTTCGTCCCCTCGTCGCCGTCGGGCGACGCTTTTCGTCCGTGCTACTCCTGAAAGAAGAAAAAAACTTGCCCCCCCTTACGGAAACACGATCGGCGTCACCTGGTCCAGGCGCGCCTCCGTCGGGCAGTAGGGGCACTTGAACGCCCGCGATCGCGACCGCGCGATCCGCGCGACCGACTGCTCGCACAGCACGTGCCCGCAGGGGAGCAGCACGGGAGGGTTGCCCGCGGAGGAAGGCTCCCGGCTGACGGGGCAGGCAAACACCGAGCAGAAGGCGAACTCTTCCCCCAGCTCTATCTCCACGGGCAGCACCGCCCCGCACGCGCGCACGTCCTGCCCCGAGCGCTCGAGCACGCCCGCCAGCTTGATCAGGGCGGGCAGGGCCGCGCCGCCCGCCGCGACGGCCACGGCGAGCGGCGGCTCGGCCGAGGCGCCCAGCGCGCGTGACGCGCGCGCGGCGAGCCGGTCGGCGCAGGCGTCCCAGCACACTGGGGACAGCAGCGGCGGGTAGGGCGAGGTCGCGGGCGGGCGCCCTGCCCAGAGCAGGCAGGCCATGAGGCGCTGGATGGCGCGCAGGTGGGCGCCGCCGCGGAAGGGGCTTAGGTGCGCGCGGGCGTAGGCCAGGGCGGCGGCCTGGCGGCGGCGCGCGTCGGCGGCGGCCACGGCGTCGGGCGCCTCCTCCTCCTCGCCCGCCTCGCGTTCGCCGCTTGCGGATTGGCCCGCTTGCTGCTGCTGCTGCTGCTGCTGCTGCTGCTGCTGTATCCGCTGCTGCCGCCGCGCCGCCGCCGCCGCCTCGCGCTCGGCGGCCTGGCGCTCGTCGCCCACCAGCGCCAGGACGAACCCCAGCGCGTGGAGCCACAGCTCGAGGGAGCTGGCCTCCTCGTGGGGCGGCGGCGGCGCCCCTCGGCCTTCCGCGCCCGCCGCCGCCGCCGTCGCCGCCGCATTCGCCGCGCCGCCGCCGCCTGCGCCCTCGGCCTCCAGCAGCGCGCGGCGGTTCTGCCGCGCCCACTCGAGCGCCGCGCCCAAGTTGCCCTGGCGCATCTGTATCGGTTTGTTTGTTGTTCATTGTGGTTTTGCGCGTGTGTGTTGTGTGAAAAGCGGGACGAGCAGGCGCGGCGAAAGCGCACGTGGGTCGGGGGCCGCTGCCCCGTTTCCCCTCTTCCTTTCGTCCCTCGCCTCCTCTCACCTGCTGCAGCACGCCGTGCAGCGCCGCGTACGGCGCCCGGATCGCCTCGCTCCCGGCCACCCCGGCCTCGGCGCAGAACGCGTCCGCCAGCCCCGCGCGCCCCTCGCGGTACAGGTGCGCCGCCACAGCGCCGTCCAAGGGGCCGCGCGGCGGCCGCCAAGCCGCGCCGCCGGGCAGCGCCCGCCAGACGCCGCCGGCGGCGGCGGCCGCGCCCCCCGCGCCGGCGGCCGTGGCGCGGTCGACCGCCTTGGACAGCTTGGCCACGGCGCCGTGCAGGGCCTTGGTGGGGGCGGCGAGGTCGCGCGCCAGGGAGGCGGGCGGGGGGAGGGAAGGCGGGAGGGCGAGCGCGGCGGCCAGCGCGGCGTCGCAGGCGGCGGCGGCCTCGCGCTGTCGCGCGCAGACGCGGTCGGCCTCGTCGAGCGCGAGCGCCAGGAGCGCCGTCGCCGCGTGGGGTTGCTTCTCTTGCACGTGCGGTCGACTTGCTGGCATTGCGGTCGTCGCCATGACGGCTGGCGCGCCCTCTCTCTCTCGCGCGCCCTTTTCTCGGCGCGCGGAGAGAGAAGAGAGAGGGGCAGGGCGGAGAGTCGGGGGAGCGAGATGATTAGATTTTTGGTACGCTTTGGGAGTAACGTTTGGTGCTCTGTTTGTCGGCCGGATGCGTCGGATGGGTCCGCGTTGGTTCGGAGGGCTTGCGCGTGAGGAGGTTGTGGATTGTGTTCGGCGTCTCGTCGGGTGACGGTCGTGCGTTTTCCAGTGCCACCTCTTCTCTCCTCCTCTTGGGGCGGCAAAACGCGGGCTCTCTCACTAGTGAACAAGCACCGAACAACAGACACGTCAACCACGCATCATCGAGTCCCCGCCTCGCATCACAAAACGAAACTAGCAAGCAACAACGACTAGAGTCTCGCTGTGGCGTTCGGAACATTCAAATTCTCTAGGACAGGTGAGGCCCCTTTCTTTCACGCGCTGTGCGCGGCCCTTTTTGTCGGACGCGATGGTCGCGCCAGGAGCTTGGCACGCCTCTCATCCTCCTGACCACCCGCGCGGCAGACGTCGACGCTCTCTTGATTCTTTGAGGGACGCTTGCGACAGCAAAAACCGACGGTCGCTCACGCGTCACGCGCCCTCTCTCTCTCCCTCCTTCCTTCTCTCCGACACAAACATCAGCGCAGCATCAGCCGCTGCAGGAGCACGACGGCTCCCCCCAACCAGCAGCAGCAGCAGGCGCCCTAACGTAAAGAAGGACAAGATGGCTGCCACCGCCGACGCCGACGCGGCCCCGTCGTCCGCGCGCGCTGCCGCCGACATCGCCGCCGCCGCCCCCGCCCCCGTCGGCGCTGGCAAGGGCGGCCTGTCCGCCCGCCACGCGCAGCCCTGGGTCGAGCGCTACCGCCCGCGCCGCGTCGAGGACGTCAGCCACCAGGAGGAGGTCGTGGCCACCCTGCGCCAGGCCCTGGCCACGGGCGGCCTGCCCCACATGCTCTTCTATGGGCCGCCCGGGACCGGCAAGACGTCGGCGGCCCTGGCCGTCGCCCGGCAGCTCTACGGCCCCGAGCTCGCGCGCGCCCGCGTGCTCGAGCTCAACGCGTCGGACGAGCGCGGCATCGGCGTCGTGCGCGGGAAGATCAAGGCCTTTGCGTCCGCGGCCGTCGGCGCCCCGGTCCCCGGGTACCCTTGCCCGCCCTACAAGTTGCTAATTTTAGACGAGGCCGACTCGATGACGCACGACGCGCAAAACGCGCTGCGCCGGACGATGGAGGCCCACTCGCGCGTCACCCGCTTCGTCTTCATCTGCAACTACGTCAGCCGCATCATCGACCCGCTGGCGTCGCGGTGCGCCAAGTTCCGCTTCAGGCCGCTGCACCGGGAGGCCATGCGCGGCCGGATCAGCTACATCTGCGAGCGCGAGGGGGTGCTGATGCTGCCCGGGGCGATGGACGCTTTGGGGCGCGTTTCGGGGGGGGACATGCGCAAGGCGGTGACGACGCTGCAGTCGGCGGCGCGCCTGGCGGCGGGCGCGCCCGTGGACGCGGCGGCGGTGAGCGACGTGAGCGGCGTGGCGCCGCCCGGCCTGGTGGACGGCCTGCTGCGCGCGTGCAGGAGCCGCGGGTTTGAAGGGGTGGAGAGGGCGGCGACGGGCGCGGTGGCGGAGGGGTGGCCGGCGCAGCAGCTGCTGCTGCAGCTGCAGGAGGCGATCCTGGCGGCGCCGGGGGAGGGCGAGGAGGAGGAGGGGGGGGAGCTCGAGGGAGAAGAGGGAGGGGGGGCGGAGGCGATGGAGGCCGAGGGCGAGGGCGCGGGCGAGGGCGAGGGCGAGGGCGGCGAGGCGGCCGGCCGGCGGCGGCGGCGGCGGCCCGAGGGCTGGGTGCCTGCGTCGCGCGGGCGCGTGAGCGACGCGCAGCGCGGCGCGGCGTGCGTGGCGCTGGCGGTGGCGGACAAGGCGCTGGTGGACGGGGCGGACGAGTTCCTGCAGCTGCTCAACGTGCTGGCGCGCGTGCAGGCGACGCTGAACAACCCCCTGAGGGGATAAGGGGGGGGGGGGGCGGGGGCGGGCGCCCGCGCCCCCCCCGGCCCCCGGGGGGGGGGAAAGGGCGGGGGGGGGGGGGCGAGAGGGGGGGGGGGGGGGGGGGGGGGGGGGGGGGGGGGGGAGGTAGAGGCGGCCGCGGTCCGAAGAGCGAAAAAAAGGGGACGGCGACTCGTCCGAGACGCACAGGCGCGGCGGCAGAAAAGCGGAAACGAAAAAACAAAACACCCGCCGCCCGTCGCCTTCACGTTGGCCTTTCCCCATCGACTCAACCAAAAACAAACACGGCGTGGCCTCAGTTTTTTTGTATTTCTCCCTCTAATTCTGCGCGTGTGCTTGTCAAAGCTGCGCAGCTCGCAGTCTCGTCGACCATGGGGTGCGTGCGGACACGGCGTCGAGATTGGGACGCCGGCGGCCTGCCCCCCCTCACCCCCCTCCTTGCGCGCGTGTGTGTGCCGCCGCTGCCGCCGCTCCCCCGCCGAGCGAGCGCCGGACGCGACGAGCCGCGGGGCGCGCCCCCCCGCATTGTTTCGCGGGACGTTTCGCGCGCCGTCCGCCTCGCGCGCCCGGCGAGTGAAGGAGAGGCGCGTCCCCCCCACTTTCCGAGCCCGAGTGCTGCTGCGCGGACTGTCTTGTCAAACATGCAAACTGTGTGGTTTTGGTGCGCGTGCTGCGTAATGCAACTGTGTGGTTTTGGCGCGCGTGCTGCGTAGTGCGCCTCTGCGCCTCGCCGATTCTCTGTTTTGCGCCGCACCTGTCGTCGTCGCCCCGTCCTCGTCGGTGGCAGGCCCCCCCCCCCCCCCCCCCCCCCCCCCCCCCGGCGCCCCCCCCCCCCCCCCCCCCCCCCCCCCCCCCGCCCCCCCCCCGTCCCCCTCGGGATCCCCACCCAAGACGCTCACGCCCGCTTCCCGGCCTCGCGCAGCGACTGCTCGAGCGTCGCCAGGCTCGCGCGCGCGGCCCCCGCGTCTCTCGCCGCCGCCCGCCCCCTATCGAGCGCCTTGCGGAGGCCGGCCGCCGCCTCGACCGCCACGGCGGCGTGCTCCGGGAAGGCCGGCGCGCCGGCCGCCAGCAGCTCGCCCAGCACGCGCCGGCCGGCCGGCCTGCGGAGGACGCGCTCCATCACGTCGAGGTCCTGCGGGTTCGCGCCGGGGCCGTCCTGGTCTCCGCCCATGTCGTCGTCGTCGTACGCGCCCGCGTCCGGGTCGCCCTGGCTGCCGCCGTGCACCAGGTCGTCGAGCGCGCTGGCGCCCGACGCGCGCGTCGCGCGCCGCGTGGCCTCGGACGAGCGGCGCGAGGTCGCCACGAGCAGCCCCAGCGTCTCGTCGTCCTCCTGGAACCAAAAGTTGCGCGCCGCGAACATGAGCGGGGTGTAGCCGTGCTGGACGGCGACGTCCGGCGAGGCGCCGCGGGCGAGCAGCAGCCGCGCCGCCTTGGAATGCCCATCGTTGAGGCAGTGGGCGAGCGCGGTGAAGCCGCGAAGGTCCTTGGCGTCGACGTCCGCTCCCGCGTCTAGCAGCAGCCGGGCCATCGCCTCGCCCGTGGCGGTGTTGCAGAGCAGGAGCGCGGTCGCCCCGGTGTTGGGGCTGCGCTCGTCGACGGGCACCCGCGCCTCCTCGAGCAGCAGGCGCACGGCGCGCGTGTCCGAGCTGCGGACCGCCTTCATGAGCGGCGAGCGGCCAAACCGGTCAAAGACGCCCGACGTGCGCGCGCCCGCGTCGACGAGGCGGCGGACCTCCTCGGCGCCCTTTCCGGCGGCGATCGCCGCCCACACGGGGCCGAGCTCGTTGTCGTTCTTGCCGTCGGCCATTGTTTTTTTTGCGCAAAGGAAAAGGGGGGAAAAAGAGAAGCGCGGCGACGCGACGGCAGGAGGAAAGACGCACACGCGCGTTGTGTTTTGTGCGTTCGTCTGACGAGAGGCTCTCGTCTGTGTGCGCGGAAGGCGTTTGTATCGTTCGGAGGAAGCGTTTTGCGAACAACAAGCAAATGCTTGGGCGAAACAAGTGGTGACAGCGGAAAAGAAAGTGGCGGCGCCAAAAACGGCGGGGGCGGCGGCGGCGGCGCGGCCGGCGACGACGACGATGATGGCGGCGACGACGACGATGATGGCGGCGATGGCGGCGGCCGAGGCGGACGCCGAGGCAGAGGCGGACGCCGCGGCGGGGGCGGCGGCGGCGGCAGCGGCGACGACGGCGGCGGTGGTGGCGGCGGCGGCCGAGGCGGCGGCCGAGGCGGCGGCGGCAGCGGCGGCGGCGGCGGCGGCGTCGGCGGCGGCGGCGGCGGCGGCGGCGGCGGCGGCTGCAGCGGGGGCCGAGGCGGGGTAGGCGGCGGCGGCCACGGCGGCGGCGGTGGCAGCGGTATGGGCGGGCGAGGCCCAGGCGACAGCCGAAGCGACAGCGGCGGCGGCAGCGGCGGCAGAGGCGGCGGTGCCGGGCCGAGCGGCGCGGACGCGGCGGCGGCAGCGGGCGGCGCGCTCGCGGCCGCCGAGCGCCAACAGGTCGCGCTCGCCATCACCACGCTGTGCAAGCAGAACTTTATTATTAAGGTGCCCGAGCTGCAGGCCTACCTGCGCGCGCAGGGCCTGCACCGGCTGGCCGACGACGGCCCGGCACTGCGCGCGCTGATGGTGGAGGCCGACGCGGCGACCGGCGCGCGTCGGCCGCTTGCGCAATTTCCCGCGCATCAAATTTGTGCCGGACGGGGACGAGATCTTCACACCAAGGACGCCCTTCACCCTTAATTTCGCTCTTCGCCCATCATCGGTCACGCCACCGCCGGCGCAGCCCGCCTGTCCCTTTTGCGACATATCCGCGCGCGCCCCCCGATACGTCAATTACGCGAGCGTCGCGTCGATCGTCAGGAAGGAGGGCGGCGGGAACAACAACGCCGCCGCCGCCGCCGCCATTGTTTTGTTTCACTTTTCGCGCCGTCAAAGGGCGCGCCAACCAACCACACTTTCCCCTACAGCTTTCGAGCCAGCTAGCTACGGCCCCTCCTCACCCGCTCCTTCACCCGCTGCTGCTCCCGCCCGCCGATTGCCGTCAGCGCCCCGTGCAGCAGCGCCAGGTCGTTCGGAGGAGGAGTTTTGGCGACCGCGTTTATCTTCCAACTTGGTGCCGTCAAAAAGGCGCGCCGACGAGCCACAATCCCCTTCTGTTAAGCTAGCTACCGCCCCTTGTTCAACTGCTCCCGCCCTCCGATCGCCGTCAGCGCCCCGTGCAGCAGCGCCAGGTCGCGCGCGCCGAGCCCGTCCACGCGCCTCAGCAGCGCCGACAGCGACCGCTCGACGCTCGGGCGCTTCTCGCGCTCGGTGAAGAACCCCCCGGCCTCGAGCGACGCGTACAGCCTGGCCAGAAGCGCGTCCACCTGCCCGGACGACGCCGCCGGGTTGCCGTTGTTGTTGTTCTTGTCGCTCTTGGTAGTTGCATCCCCGCCGCTGCCGCCGCAGCTTCTTCCGCCGCCGCCTGCTCCGTCCCCCTTCCCCTCCTGCTGCCGCTGCCCCCCTCCTTGCCTCACCCCCCACAGCTCGTACAGCACCGCGAGCACCGCCTGCCCCAGGTTGAGCACGGGGTAACCCGAACACGCGTCCACCTCGACCACCGCGTGCGCCAGGCCGACCTCGGCGTTGGTCAGGCCGCTGCTCTCGCGGCCAAAGACGAGTGCGACGCGGGCGGCGCCGTTGTTTTCGTCGGCGGCGTTGTCGTCGTCGGCGGTGATGGTGTTGTTGCCACCCAAGTCGCCTGCGCCTGCGCCCGCGCCAGCGCCGCCGTTGCTCCGCTCGACCGCCGCGCAGCGCCGCGCAAAGTCGGCGGCCAGCTCTCGAGACGACACGACCTGCAGCGCCTGCCGCCGGGCGCGCGCCGTGGCCGCGTACACGACGTGCCGGTCGGCGAGCGCCTCCTCGAGCGTGTCGTGACAGGTCGCGGAAGCGAGGAGGTCGGCGCCCCCGCACGCGACGTCGAAGGCCAGCGGCGGCGGGGGGAATCCGTCCCGCGGCCGGACCAGACGCAGCGTGCCACCGCCGCCGCCGCTTCTGTCTCCCTCCGCGGCGGCGTTGGGCGGGGCGATGCCGAAGTTCCGCATGGCGCGCGCGGCGGCGCCGATGTTCTCGCAGATCTGCGGCTCCACCAGCACGACGGCCACGTTGGCGCGGCGCGCGGCGGCGAGCAGGAGGAGCAGGTGCGCGCCGGCGTCGCGGTCGTCGACGCCGCTGTCGCCGCCGGCCGTCGGCGTTTGCGCCGCCGTGGCGCGGCCCCGGCTGAGCCTTGCGCACGGCGCCTTGCGGGGGCCGCCAGTCGCTGGTCGTCGAGCGGCCCAGTGACTGCAGGCATACTGGGCGCCTCCTCGTATCATATCGGATTGGTTGTCGTGTTAGGAGTTGGTTTCGGCGGCCAATGACCCGGGAGGAGGTCTCGAGAGACGACGGCTGAACAATCGATCAAGGGTTTTCGCTCGTTCGATACTAGGAAGACCTCTGCGCTATGGTCGTTGCCGCTGCTTCTGCTGCCCCTCGAGCTCGGCCAGCTTTTGCTGTCGCCGCCGGAGCGCGGCCGCAAGCTCGTCCTCGGCGTCGCCGCCGCCGCCGTCCTTCGGCCGCCGCCCGTCGTGCCCGTCCCCCGCCGCCTCCTCCTCCGCCTGCCCCCCCTCCTTTGCGGGCGCCGCCCCGGAGGCCTTCCGCGCCACCTCCTCGTCCTGCTGCCGCCGCCGCTGCCGCTCCTGCCGCCGCCGCAGCGCCTCCTCCAGCTCCGACGGCGCCGTCGCGCCGGCGCCTGCCCCGCCTGCTCCTCCTGCTCCCCCCCCGCCGGCGCCGCCCGACGCCGACGGCTCGAGCAGCGCCGCGACGGCGGGCGCCGGCCCTTCCTTTCCCGCGCGCCGGGCCAGCGCGGCCGACAGCTCGTACGCGTACGGCGCCGGCGAGGGGAGCGCGCGCTCGCGGTAGGGCCGGCCGTCGGGGGCCGAGGCGCCGCCCGCGCCGCCGCCGCCGTCCGAGCCGCCGCTGCCGCCGCCGCCGCCGCCGCCGCCGCCTCGTCCGTAGCTGACGACCTCGTACGCCGGGCCGTAGGACCGCCGGGCGCCGGAAGCGAGGGGCAGGGCGGCCGTGCCGAGGGCGGGCACGCCGCCCAGGGCCTTGAGGTGCTCGGCGAGCGAGTCGGCCGTCGAGGGAAAGGGCGGGAGGCGAGTGGCGGTTGCGGCGGCGGGGGAAGCGGCGGCGGCGGCGGCGGCACCGGCGCCGACGCCCGCGCCGTCGTCGTCGTCTTCGGCGCCCATTGTATGCGGGCGCGCGCGCGTGCTTCCTTGGAGCCGGAGTCCGATGCGTGACGACCAGAGCTGCGCTGTTCTCTGGGGGGACTGAGCCACGGCAAAAGGACGCCAAAGCGCGCGCGAGAGAGAGCGAGAGGAAACGGACAAAGGGTTTGGCGTGCGTCGATACAGAGCGAGGAGGCAGTTGGCGAAAGAGGATGGGAGGGTGTTGGTGGACGGACGAGAAGGGAAAGCAGTGGGTGTGGGGTCGGGTTGCAGACAGCGAGCGGGAGAGAGCGATTCTCACGACATCACGCCCGACGTCGACGCGCGCGCGCTGTGTCCCGCTCGCCGCCAACCGCCAGTGTTGATCGCCGCTGCTGTTTTGCGATACCTCCTCCTCCTCCACCTCCCCTCTACTCGACTCGCTCAAACGTGACGCACCAGTTGCTCTTGTCGAACAAGGCGTCGACCACTCTGCAGCGCGGCGAGCCGCCGCTCGAGCCGCCGCCGCCTCCGCCGCCGCTCCCTCCGCCGCCAACGCCGCCGAAGCCGCTCCCTCCGCTCCCTCCGCTCCCTCCGCCGCAGACGGCCGCCTCGACAAGGGCCTCCAGTTCCCCCGCGCCAAACAGGTGGTAGTACCGCCCGTACACGACCGAGCGCTTGCCCGGGTCGAGGCGCGGGGCGGCCAGCTCGGGCGGAACGCCGGGCAGGCCCGCGGGCGCGGGCGCCCCGGCGCCGCTGCCGACAACACCCGCGCCCGCTCGCGCTGCGGTCTCGCCGCCGCCGACAGCAGCAGCAGCACCGGCCGAAGCAGCACCGGCCGGAGCGGGCGAGCGCTTGGGCACAGGCATGTGCCACGGCACGAGATAGTCGCCCCCGTCGTGGGCGGCGACGGCGCCGTCCCCGGGCCGGCCCCCCTCTTCCTCCTCCGCCTCCTCCTGCCCCGCAGCGCCGCCCGAAAGCGCGCCCCCCGCCGCCGTCCCCGGAGCAGCGGCCGCCCCCGCCGCCCCCGCCGCCCCGGCGCCCACCGCCGCCGCCGCCGGCGCGCACATCGGCAGCCACCGCCCCAGCGTGCGCGCGGGGTCCGCCTGCTCGCGCGCCCACACGGTCACGAGCGCGCGCCCGCCGACGCGCAGGCACCGCGCGACCTCCCGTACCAGGCGCGCGCGCCGCGCGGAGCTGGCGGCGTGGTGGAGGACGGCGACGCACACGGCGGCGTCGCATCGCCCTCGCGCGAATGGCAGCGCCAGGGCGTCGGCCACGAGGGCGTCGGCGCCGGGCAGCTGGGAGAGAAGGGGCGGGGGCGGCGGCTGTTCGAGCGGCGGCGGCGCCGCTGCCGGCGCCGCCGCCGCTGCCGCCGCCGCGCCTTGCCCGCCCGCCGCCTCTGCTCCCCCCGGCCCTCCCGCCGCCCCGCCGCCTCCCGCAGGCTCCCCCAGCACCCGCCGTGCCGCCGCGGCCACCAGGCCCTCGGACATGTCGCAACCGAGCACGGCCACGTCGCGCCGGACGCCGAAGTACTTTCCGTTGCCGCAGCCGACGTCGGCAACGACCGCGCCCGGCGGCAGGGCGCCCAAAAAGCGCGAGACGGCCGGCCACACGGCGAACCGCGTGCGGTCAAAGTGCGGGGAGATGGCGTCGTAGACGTCGTGGACGTGGCGGCGCTCGAGGAGCGCGGCGGCGCGGTCCCGCTGCTGCGCTGCTCGGCCCTCGGAGGAGGAGGAGGAGGAGGGGGAGGCGGAGGGGCCGTCGTCGGCGCCGCCGGCGCGCGCGCCCGCTGCCGCTGATGCCGCTGCCGCTGCCGCCGCCGCTGCTGCCGGGGCAATCGGTTCTGTCGCCGCCGCCGCCGCGAGCTGCGCGCGCGTCGGGGGCATGCCGCCGCCCTGGTCGTCGCAGCAGTCGCGCCACGCGCAGCGGCACGGCGGGGCGTCCGCGGGACGCACGCGGCGCAGCGTGAGGGACACGCGCCGCGCGGCCCGCGGGACGAGCTCGGGGGACCCCGTGCCGCCGCCGCCGCCGCCGCCGCCACAAGCGCCGCCGCCGCTGCCGCCGCCGCCACGACCGCCGCCGGCCCCGCTCGCCGCCGCCGACCCCGGCGGCAGCATCGGGTCCGCCTTGCGGTGCGGGATGTAGTGGTGCCAGCCCAGGCGCGCCTCGCCCGACAGCACCAGCAGCGAGCGCGGCGGCAGCGCCAGCGCGCCCGGGCGGCCCTGGCGCGACGGGCTCGGCGCGGGCAGCGGCGGCGGCGGCGGCGCCGGGGGGCCGTCTCCCGTGCGCGCCGCCCCTCCCTCCGCCGGCGCCGCAGCCTCTGGCCGCCCCTTTTGCAGGCCGTACCGCCGCATCTCGACCACGCACGGCCCGCCCAGCGACAGCGAGATGACGGGCCCCGCGAAGGCGGAGTGCGTGTCGACGTGCGGGGCCAGGCCGACGCCCGGGGCGTACTCGTTGGCCGTCGCTTGGTTGAAAAAGGGGGTTTCGGCGGAGGAGGAGGAGGAGGAGCAGCGGGCGGGAGGGTGCGGCGCCGCCGCTCCCGCCGCCTCCGCCGCTCCTTCCTCGGCCGTCCCTTTTTCTGACGCGGCCGCTCCTTCTTCTCGTGCGTCCTCTTCGTCTTCCACGTCAAGCAGCAGGCCCCGCTCGCGCAGGGCCGCCTCAACGCGGCGCGCCAGGTCCGACGCCCACTCGGGGAGCGGGGGGGGCGGGGCGGCGGCGGCGGCGGCAGCGGCCGGCGGCGCGGCGTCGTTTCCGTTTTTGTTTGCGGCCGCAGAGAGGCCGGCGCCGCCGGCGCCCGGCGGCGCCGCCGCCGGGAGCACGCCGCGCGTGGCGTAGTCGAACGCGGCGCCGTAGTGCCGCACGCGGCGGCGCGCCAGGCTGCGCCAGCGGGACCCGCCGCCGCCGCCGCCGCCGCCCTCCTCTTCCTCCTCGTCGTCCAGGCGCGCGAGCAGGCGCCCCTCCTCCTCGAGCGTCACAAAATCGAGGAGCAGCGCCAGGCCCGGGATGCCGAGGTCGGCGGCGAGGCGGTGGGCGGCGAGCGGCGGCCGCGGCGCCTGCGCTGCCACCGTCGGCGCCGGCGCCCCTGTTGCCGAGCCCACCGCTCTTGGGAGCCAAGGCGATGATCGATCAGCTGCGTGTCCTGCGGCGGGCGGCGGTACGAGCGGCGGCCGCGGCGCCTCTGCCGTCGGCGCCGTCGTCGTCGCCGATGTCGAGCCCATCGCGCTTTGGAAGCCGAGGCAATGATCGGTCAGGCGCGTATCCTGCGCGCGGGCGCATAGTGCCGGGCCATCGTTCGGGCACTCGGGTGTCTTGATTCTTGTGGGGGCGGCGCGGGCCGATCGAAAGGGGAGGGGTCCCGGCTGGCTGTGTCGTCGGCCGTTCTCCTTCCGCCTGTTTCTGCGCGTGTGCTCGATGAGGTGATGGGTACTAGGGTGGAGAGAATGAGGCCGATCGATGAGACGCTTGCTCCAATTGCTTGGCGCGCCCGTCGAGTTGATTTGGAGCGTCAGCGCGCCGGCGTCGCTGCCGTCGGTCTCCCCGTGCAGCGGGGTCGCCGCGGGACGAGCGCAACCGCATTTCTACTCGAACGTGTTTGTAGGCAAAGGGTGGGATCAACTAGGCGTGCTCATTTGCGCAACACCGGAGAAGGAGGGATCACCTCGCGCGCGCCGTCTCTATCTTCACGACGCTAAAAGGGCTCCGCCGCATCTGTTTCACGCCCCCGCGCCGACGCTAACGACGGCGATGGCCGGCGCGCGGCGGGCGATGGCCTCGGCTCCGGCCGCCGACGCGAGCGCGAGGCCGCTCGCCTCGCGCGTGCTCGCCAGCTTTGGCAAGAGAGTGCGCGCTCGTCTACGCCGCCTCGGGCCCGCGCGGGACGACCGCCATCGCCGCGACGACCGCAAACACGGCCGCCGCCCACAGGCCCCTGCCCAGGGCGCAGGGCGGGCGGCCGCAGGCAGCAGGCTCGGGCGTCAGACGCGCCGCCTCCTCCTCCTCCTCCTCCTCGTGCTCCACCTGCTGCCGCTGCTGCTGCTGCTGCTGATGATGCCGCGCGGCCGCGGCAGCCTCCTCCTCGCCCGCCGCCCCGCCGGCCGGCGGCGCGGCGGGCGCCCCGCCGCCGCCCCCCCCCTGCTGCTGCTGCAGCAACAGCACGTCCGAGCAACCCGACAAAGACGACGGCAGCGACGCGCCGAGCGTGGGCGTGCCCGTCGACGTCGTTCCCGCCGCGTCCCGCCCCTCCACGACGACGGTGCGCGAGATCACGTCAGAAGGGTGGTTGCCGCCGGGTCCGCCGAGGCCCGCGCAGCCCTCGCCGCCGCCGCTCGAAGCGTCGTCCGCTCGTAAAACGTGCCACGAGGACGACGCCGGCGAGCGCGCGCGTCGGCCGTCGGGGGAAGGCGGGGGGGCATCGGCAGCAGCAGCGGCAGCAGCGACTCCGTCTTTGCCCCCGCCGAGCCTGCGCAGGGCCGAGGCGAGCATGGAAAAGGGGCCGTTCTGTTTCGTCGTTCGGTTCTTTTAGTTTTTTCGGGGCGCGAGGCGGTGACAGCGTCGGTTTTGGTTTTATTTGTGTTTTTGCGACTTTGGTTCTTACTCAAAAAGGGTACAAAGGAGCGGATGTGAGGTTGTCGTCGTGCGCGTTGCTGTCTTGTTGTTTTGTTGTACTTGGTGTTCCTGCCGCCAAAAGGGGAAAAATGCAAAAAGCAAGCCGAAAAAAAACTCAGACCTCCCCGCGTCTCCTCCTTTTCAGCGCCGCCCCGCCGCCGCGGCCGAAAACCCGCGCATGGCGGCGCGCACGAACTGGCGCGCAGCGGCAGGCCGCCGCAGCACCGCCAGCATAACTATCGCCACCATGGCCGCCGTCAGCGCGCCGAGCCACGCGTCGGCCGCCGACCGCACCTCGTCCTCGGCGGCCGAGCGCGCGCGGTGCCGGTAGGCGGGCGGCGCGGCCGCGGCCGCGGTCGCGTCAACGTTCGCCGCCTCTTGTTGCTTCCCGAAGACTTTTCCGTCCTTCTGGCACGCGGCGCCCATGATGACGTCCTCGTCCTCGTCCATGTCCGCCAAGCCCAGCAGGGGGTCGACCACCTTGGCGCGCAGCCACGCGCCGAAGCGCGACAGGTGGTGGCCGAGGGAGGCGAGAGGGTCGAACGGGTTGTAGTCGCCGTCGCCGTCCGATTTGGCACGCGCCGTTTCGCCCGCCTCCTCGCCGCCGCCGTCGTCGCTCTCGGACGCCGGCAGCAGGGCCGCCGCCGCCGCAGCCTCGTGCCGGCGGCGCCGCTGCGCGCTGCCGCCGCCCAGCACCAGCAGCGCCCCCTCGCCCGCGCCCACGGCGGCGGCGCTGCCGCCGCCGCCGTACACCGCCCGCGCCATCATGGCCACGAGCTCTGGGTCGCGCGCGACGGCGCCCTCGATCGACGCCTGCATCGCCGGGTTGTCGCGCAGCAGGCGCGCGGCGGCGCCCACGACGGCGCCGACGGGGCCGGCGCCGCCGCCGCCGCCGCCGGGGACCGGCCGCATCTGCAGGGCGCCGGGGAGGTGGGCGCGGAGGGCGAGGAGGGCGCCGCCGTCTTGGGCGCGGTCGCCGTCGCCGTCGTCGTCGAGGCCCGAGGCGCAACGGATCACGGCGTCGGCGGCGCGGCCCTCGCTGCCGCCGTCGTCGTCGTGGCCGCCGCCATCGCCGTCGGAGGAGGGCGGGCAGACGGCCGCCGGGGCGCCTCGGCGGCGGTGTGCCCGGCCGCCGCCGCCGATCAGCTCCTGGAGGTCGGCCGCGGCCGCGTCGAGCTGCGCGGGCGAGAACAGCGGCACGGCGGCGTCGTGGTCGAGCACCTCCCACTCGTCCGTCAGGAGGGGCGGGGCGGTCTTGGCTCCTTGCTGGTGCGCGGGCGCGGGCGCGGTCGCCGTCGCGGTCGCGGCCGGCGGCGGCGCGACGCGCGCGTGGGCCGTCGGGGCCTGAGTCGCAGCCGCCGAGGCCGCGGCGGCCGCGCCGGCGAGTCCCGCGCGCGATAGCATCTTCTCGTGCTTGGTGGGTTTGAGGCGGCTCGTCGTTCTCAGGTGCCGCGCAGTGGAGAGATTTCCGCGGGGCGGGAAGAGAGCGACGAATCCGGAAGCTGACAGGGAAGTTGCGCGCGCGGACGCCGATTCTGCTCGATCCAAGAAGGCGCGCACGCCAGGCAAGAGATCGGAGCTTTGAGGTTGGTATGAGATGGGTGGCCGGGCAGGCACGCGCGGCTTCGAGCGTCGTTTTGCAGATCGACGACCAGGACGCCAAAAACGACGCCGACGAGGCGACTTTTCTCCTGCTGCTGCGTCGTCATAAGAGCGGGTTGCCTGGTACGCCAGAGCGCAAAGACAAACGATCGCCCCCATCGCGCATCGGCGACGACGACAGCACCATGGACGTCGCCAGCAGCAGGAGAGGAGGGGCCGCGTTCGAGGTGCGTTCCCGGAAGGGCAAAATGGCCCTTCATCTTTTGACAGAAGGCGCTTCCGCCCGCCCAGCACTCGGCCCCCGACACAGCCGCGAGAGACGATCATCATCGACCCACACAAAGCTCCGCCAAACTCACCAACCGCAGCAACCACCCAAACGGACGCAGGGCCACGAACAGAACGCCGCCGACAACGACGCAGGCGCCGGCGCCGCAACCGCCGACGACGAGAGCGACCTCTGCGCGCTCCTGTCCGAGCTCGGGCTTTCCGGCGAGGGCGGAGGCGCGGGGCTGTTTGGGGGCGGCGCGTCGTCAGACGCCTGCCCGCCCGACTTTGAGGCGCGCCTGGCTCAGGAGGTCGCGCGCCTCGAGGGGGCCAACGTGCGCGCGCTGCTGCTGCTCGGCTCGGCGGCGGGCGGCCGCGGCGACGGCGGCGGCGGCGGCAGCGGCGGCGGCGGCGGCTCGCCAGCGGCAGCGGCAGCGGCGTCGGCCGCGAGCCCCGAGGCCGAGGCCGAGCGCGACCTTTCTCTCGCGCTCGGGCGCGCCACCTCCCTGCTCGACGACCTCGCCGAGTCCCTGCGCGTCTTCGGCTTCAAGATGGCGCACATGCGCCGCGACATCGCCGCCATCGAGCGGAGCGGCGGCGCGCTCAAGGCCTCCGCGCGCAACGAGCGGCGCTTGCTGGCGTCGCTGGGCCGGCTGCTAGCGGATACGGCCGAGGGGGAGGGCGGCGAGGAGGAGGGCGGGGGGGGCGGTCTGGCGGCGGGGGGACTGGGGCCGCCCAGCCTGGACCCGTTCGGCGGCCTGAGGCGGACGGTGGCGGACGCGTGGGCGCTGAGCGACAGGCTCGCGCGGCTCGGCGGGGGGGCAGGAGGAGGAGAAGCGGCGGAGGCGGCGGCGGCGGCATCAGCGGCGGCGGGCGGCAGAGGCGGCAGAGCCCCCCCGCCCGCCGCGCCCCTGTGCGACACGCGCGCCGTGCGGGACGCGCGGCAGCGCGCGCGGCAGGTGGCCTCGCGGTTCGTGGAGCGCGCGTCGTCGCACCTGCGGTCGCTCGTGGCGGGCCTGGCGGCGGAGGCCATGGCTGACTGCGGCGGCGGCGGCGGCCTCGGCGGCGGCAGCGGCGGCGGCAGCGGCGCCCCGTCGTCGTCGTCCGCGTCCTCCCGCCGGCGCCTGCGCGCGCCCCGCCGCGCCGCGCTCCGACGCACCCTGGCGCGCCACACCCCGCTCGTGGCGGCCGTGGCGGCGCTCGACCCGGGCGCCCTGGACGCGCTGCGCGCCCACTACGCCCAGACCATGGGCGCGCTGCTGAGGCGGGAGCTGCGCGCGGCCGCCGGCGACCTGAGGCGGCTGGCGGCCGCGTGGGCGCCGCCGTCCTCCTCTTCGTCGTCGTCCTCGTCGCCGCCGCCGCTGCCGCCCTTTGCCGCCGCCGCCTTTGCGCTCGGGCCTGTCCCGTGCGACCTGCGCGCGCTGCTGATGCTGCCTTTGTCCGCTGGTGGTGGCGATGACGACGACGACGAAGATGAGCAACAAGCGGGCGACAACGGCGACAACAACAACAGCAACAACAACCGCGCCGCGCTGCTGCTGCTGCAGCGGCGCGACGAGGCGGCCGGGGCGGCGTGCGCGGCGGCGGCGCGGAGGCGCGGCGAGCGCGCGCGGGCGGTGCTCGCGAGCGCGGCGGCCGGCGCGCCCGTGCCGCTGGCGCGCGCGTTCGAGTACCTGCTGGACGCGTTCCTGCCGCACCTGATGCGCGAGCTGAGCTTCGCCTCGCGCTTCCTGCTGCTCAGGCGGGGGGACGGTCCGGGGAAGCGGCGGCCGCGGCGGCGAGGGGAGGGCGACGACGAGGAGGACGAGAGCGAGAGCGAGGAGGAGAGCGAGGAGGAGGAGGAGGATGGCGGCTGCGGAGACAACGAGGACGAGGCGGGCGCCCCTGCAGCTTTGCCGCTGCTGCTGCCGCGCCTCCTCCCCTCGGTCGAGCTGTCCGACGAGGGCGCCGCCGTCGCTGAGGCCCTGGTGGAGGGCGTCGCCGAGGAGCTGGCGTTGCTGGCCGACTTGGCGGCGGGAGGGCACGGCGGCGGCGCCGGCCGCGGCGCCGGCGGCGCCCGGCACGGCAACAGCGGCGGCGGCGCCGCCGCCGCCGCCGCCCTCAACCCGTCGCCGCTGGCGTCCCCGCGTGGATGCGCCTCCTCCTCCTCCTCTTCAGACCTGTGCCTCGCCCCCTACTCTGGTGCCCCCGCGGCGCAGGCCGTGCCCATGATGCTGGCCGTGCGGCGATGGCTCGCGCGCCTCTCTGCCGCCGCCGCCAGCGAGCCGGGTGGCGGCGCAGACTTCGGCGGCGGCGGCGGCGGCCAGGCTTCCGCCGCCGTGCTCGCGCGCCCGCTGTCCGCGACCGCCGCGCGCCTCTCCCGCCACCTCGAAGCCGTTGTCACCGCCCAGATCTCGGCGGCGGACGGGTACGACCCCGCGCGCGCGGGCGCGAGGGCCGCGCCGGCGCTGCTGCTGGCGGCGGCGCCGGGCGAGACGGGGCCCGGCGGCGGCGGCGGCGGCGGCGGCCTGGGCGGCGGCGACCGCGGCAGCGGCGGCGGCGGCAGCGGCGGCGGCGGCTTGGTCGGCGGCGGCGGCGGCGGCGGCCCGGGCTGCGTCAAGTCTTTGCACGTGCTCCCCGCGGTCTCGGCCTACGCGCGCCTCGCGTGCGACGTCGAGGCCCTGTTCGAGGACGCGCTGGAGCCCGCGGAGGCCGCCGCGCTCGCGGCTTCGGCGGCGGCGGCGGCGGCGGCGGCGGCGGCGGGCGGGGGCGGCGAGCCGGCGGCGGCGGCCGCGAGCGTGGCGGCGGCCGTGGCGGCTGCAGCGGCGGCGCAGGCGGTCCAGGCCGCCGACGACGCTCAAGGAGACGCAAGGCGGGGGCGGCAGCGGCAGCGGCAGCAGGCAGGAGGACGCGACGCCCAAGCGGCCGCCGCCGCCGCCGCTGCGGCCACGGCCGCCGCCGCCGTCGCCGCCGCCGAGTCGGCGCGCGCGGCGATGGCCGTGCGCGCGGGCGTCGACGCGCGGCTGCACGGCGCGCTGGCGGGGCGGGTCCTGGCCCTGGTGGCGCGCGCGCGCACGCTCGACCCGAAGCACGGCGACCGCCTGGCGCTCGAGAACTACTGCGTGCTGGCGGACGCGCTCGAGAGCGGCGTGTTGCTGCTGGCGCCGTCGTCGTCACCGCTGTCGTTGCTGTCGGAGCAGCAGCAGCGGCAGCGGCAGCACGGGCGGCCGCGCCGCCTGCTGCCGGCGGTCGCGGGCGCCGCCGCGCAGGCCGCCGCCGGCCGCGACGCCGCGCTCGGAGCCTACGTGTCCGCGCAGCTCGAGTACGCGGGCCTCGCCAGGGCCGTCGACGCTGCCGAGCGCCTGCACCACGCCGTGGTCGTGCGGCGGCGGCCGATCGAGGCTGTGGCGGCGGCCATTGCGGCGATTGCGGCCGGCGGCGGCGGCGGCATCGGCGGCGGCGGCGGCGGCGGCGGCGGCGGCGACGGCGGCATCGGCGGCGGCGGCGGCAACGACGACCCTTCTTCCTCTCGGTCCGACCGCCCGCCCCTGGGCCCCGCCGAGGCCAGGCAGGCCCTGCGCCTCGCGTCCGAGGGCGGCGGCGCCGGGCGGCGCGCCGAGGCGGCCGCGCAGCGCGTGCGCAAGCACCTGCTGCCGGGCGCGCCGGCGGCGGCGGCGCTGGCGTGGCGGGCTTTTGCGGCGCGGCTGCTGTTCGCCTGGCGGCAGCTCGAGCTCCAGGGTCCGGCGGCGTACCCGGGCCTGGTCGTGCGGCCCGCGACGGAGCGGGAGCTGCGCGAGGCGGTGGAGAGGTGCGGGGCCGGGCTGGTGGGGGTCGGCGGCGGTTGAGTGCGTGCGTGCCACCCGCCGCCGACCCCCACACAAGTGGCGGCGGGTTACTTTTTTTGCCACTGGGGTGGCTTGCGAGTTTGGCGTCATTCCTCTGAAAACGCTCCTCTCCACCGCCGACAAGTCCTTCATCGGCATTCGCCTCGTAGTGAAGCCAAGACAAGCCCCTCGCCCTCTCCCTCCCTGCGCGCGCACGTCGATCGATCCCCTCTCTCTCGACAAAAAGTAGCGACAATGCCCGTGCGCCACCCCAAGAACAAGGCCGAGTGGACGGCGATCCTGGCCGAGGGAAAGACGGTGCGTTTGCCGGCCACCAGTGACCGGCGGGCGTGGAGGGCCATTTTGCAGGGGCGGGGGGAGAGGGTTGGTCGGAAGGAGAGCCGAACCTCACCCGTCCGAATCAGTGTCAGCACAGTCGGTGCCTCCAGCCCAAGCGCAAGCGGCGAATCAACCGCGCACGCGCGCCGCCCGGACACGACAGAGACTCTGCTCAAACGCGTCTCTCTCAGTGAGCGCGCGGTCGCAGGGTGGTCGTCGCCGCGCGGGGGGCGCCCGGTCGTCGCCGTCGTCGTCCCCTCCTTGCCAACCCACCCCCCC
>Ga0335398_10002493_pt1 | contig 29022 bp, 39 predicted proteins | sample BON03_FD_205742 | JGI IMG/M metagenome (GOLD analysis project Ga0335398, IMG submission 205742) | Freshwater microbial communities from Lake Bonney liftoff mats and glacier meltwater in Antarctica - BON-03 (spades assembly) (version 2) | ecosystem: Environmental > Aquatic > Freshwater > Ice >... | reverse complement strand
GATCTGTTGAGCAACGTTTCGTTTGCCCTTTGACAAATTTCTCCAGCTCCTTCCCACCAAGGGCATGTTTCTGTACAAACCTGGCGAGGAGACGGGCTGCGTGAGCATCCTGCCCGAAAGCACCAGCGGTTTCTGCATCTCGGGAGAGAAGTTCTTGGGCAACAGCAAGAGCTGTTGGTGTCGAAGAGACCGGTCGCGAACAAAAATCTGTGCAATTTGCCCACATTGCTGCAAACTCCCCTCGTTTCACACCAGTACTGGCAGCAGTGACAGTGAAGCCGACACCGGGGACTGTTTGGCGGCGCCCTGCAAACGTCCGGATGCCCGCGGTAGCGCCTATGGCCATGCTGAAGAATGCAACATATGGTGGCCGCTCCCCTTCCGGTGGCACTGCAGTCGTCCCCACTGCAGGCGCGTCCATCTTGTCACGTGCTGCACCCTCAGCACAAGGCCTATGGAAACCTTGAGGGTGCACCGTCCACCAAAATGTTAAGGTGTCCCTCCCCGTTTCTTGACACTCCAAAGAGATCCTGCGTATTTTCGAGCGGCTGCGAGGTTGCGCAGGTAGATTCCGTCAAAACCAGTCGCCGGAGCTCTCTCGCATGAAATCACCGATTTTGAGTGAGGACGAGGCTTCAACCCTCGAAAATTTAAGCCACAAAAGTCATACTAAATGTAACTCAACCATACCACGAACTTGTCGCTGCCCCGGTCTACCCAGGGTGCCCCAAGATGAGCGCTATGGATGTGACAGCAAAGACAATCTTTGAACGTTCGAATTTAGTTCCAGGACTGAGCCCACTTGGGCCTCGAGTCTGTCCCTATGCACCCACACTCCCACCGTTCACTCCCCGGCTATTTGTCGATTTACGTGCAATTTTGTTCCCGAGTGGCCACCAAAACTTTTTTTCAACACGACTCGCCCAGTGTGTGTGTTGCTTTGTTTAATTAAACCGATATTGGGGAATCAATAGGGGATACCCATTATCAGTTTTCAATAAAAACTCTACTCTCAATGAACGGTTCCGAGGTTCCTTGACGAGCGAGCCAAGAGAGCACGAACCCACACTTGAAATTCGCCGACGCACCACCTCACCATGACCTCCCTTAGACAACCTGGGGTGGCCAGATCCTCCCCATTCACCTTAACTACGTCGCTGGCTATACCGATCCCCTCCTCTTCCTCTTCGAACGGACCCAGCATCTAACGCCGATGACAACCAGGGGCAAGCCCTGCCGGCTCCATGTCTGGGCAGGTCCAAAGCTTGTTCGGCCTCATTGGTGAGGGCCATGAATGATGATATGATATCTTGGGTACTGTGGTCCCAGTGTGTGAAATCCTTCGCCACCCATGACCTTTGCAAAGCAACACTTGTTTCTTTTAAATTAAAAAAAAAAACGAAGGAGAAAGTACCCGCGTTGTTCGCACTTGAGAGCTACTTAACCGGGTGGTGACGAGTTTAGACTCCTCTGGGAGTGTGACTGACAGCGACTGGTGGGCCCACCGGATCTGGGAGTGCGGGACCCTGGGAGTGTGTCACATGAACCAGACAATCCACACGCTCACGGTGATTGCAATTATGATAGAGTTGTCAGGGAGAGGGGCAGGTAGTTGAAACACAAAATGTGGAGGGTGGGACAAGAACACAATGTCATCAGAATAGTCTAGAACGCGCGGGGTCGTCAACAAGATGGGACGGAAGAAAGCACGCTGGGGTGGGGTAGTCAACAGGAGGGGACGGGGGAAAGCACGAGTGGTGAGCCCAGTTATGGACCAGGCTGGTTGTTCAGGCCAGGTTCCAGACTGTCGGGTGCGCGGCAAGCGGAGGGGCGTCAGCCCTGGAGTGGCCGCGCGCCACAGGAATTTGATCAGAGTTCCTCGGATTCTGTCCTTTCCAGGTGGTTAAAGTTGGGTGGGTCTCTTTTTACCCTTCTTGTTTTCACTTTTTTTGAGATCGGACTCCATTCGGACTTCATTGCCCGATCTCAGTTCGGGGGGGATTGTCGCGTAAAACACTGATGTTCGGATTCGCAACGCTCTGGAAACGCATGAAACCTTGTCCGATCTCACAAAAAGTGATAAAAAAATGGATACAAAAAATATTTGGGATGTCCGATCGCAAAAATAAAAAGAATGTTCGATCTTACAAACAAAAGAAAAACACCGCGAATCCCGATTTATGAGATTGAAAAGACCAGAGGGACGCGGAAAACCTTGTCCTATCTGAAATAAAATTGAAAAAAAAACAAAAAACATGGGATGTCCGATCTCAAAAAAAATAGACAAAATGTCCAATCCAAAAAATAAAACACATGGAATAACTGGACCCACAGTGTGCAGTTTTCGGCATGATTGAGGCCCATTTTCATAGAATACTTGCCCAGACCACAATTTTGGCATGTATTTAATGAATTGGCTCCACACGAATTGGAAAACGTCCCAGCACCGCAATCCACACAGACACTGACTTGTGTGGCGCAGTCCTGTTTGGAATATTTGCCAGCAGGACACAAAATGCAGTCATCAACCTTGTCAGACCTGATTGTATTGGAAAACGTTCCTGCTGCACACTTCACACAATTATCACCATGATTAGATGCGGGATTGGGCGAATATGTTCTGGCAATACAATTCACACAGAAATCGTGACTCGTAGCTCCTGTAATTGTCGAAAATGTTCTGGCAATGCAATCTGTACATGTGTCGGGTTTGGTAGCAGCAGAATGGTTAGAAAATTTTCCTGCGTGGCAAAACATGCACATCGCAATATCGACTGCACCTGTTGAATTGGAAAAAGATCCGGGGGGGCAGTTTTTGCGATGGTTGGCACTTGAAACTCCAGTTTCTGACGAGTATTCCCAATTGTGCACTTTTCACACGATACTGGACTATACGCCCCAATTTGATCTGAAAACGTTCCTTTCCCACAATCCAAACACATTCCAATATGTGCGGATCCATATTCAGTGGAATTTTTTCCAGCAGGACAATCCACACATGATGCGTTACTGATGGCTCGTGTCGAATTCAAATACTTACCTGGCATGCAGTTTGTACACTCATTTTGATTCTGTACTTTAATTTCTGATGAGAACATGCCAGCAATCTTAAAATAGGGCAGGGTTCGAAAGCGTCGAAGATATACCAAGGACAGCCGTAGGCTTTAGTTCAAAAGCATATCAGGATCTTCCACCACAGCTCAGGTTGTCTGCAACGTCGAATAGTGAGCAAAGAGTCCGAGTGCGTGTACCGAATGCGCAAGGACTCCACAGCACCACCCAATTTTTTACGCAGGAGTACCTAAATCTAGTTGATTGGAAAAGCCTCGAACTACCACAAACAGAGAAAACATGCAAAGCGAGTGTCAACAAATTCGAACGCTCCCCAACGGTGTTGGCAGAGTGGATTGAACTGAAAGAAACTCTAGCAAAGTTCCAAGCTGAGAGAGGCAATGAGACGTCAGGCGACAAGGGGTCCGATGAGATGACATCAAAAGCCGAACGCAAGCGGAAATCAGACGGAAGCCCAGTGGAGTTTTGCCGCAGAAGCTTCGCGGGAGGTGACGTATGGAATTCTCTCGATGACTTGCTAAAGATTATGAAGTGACGGGGAGTAGGTGCAGACAACGTAAAAGAAGTCCGGGAAATAGTACAACACCTCTTTGCAAATATCATTAAGCCTGTACACAGCAAGCGAAATAGCCAACAGGCAAAGACTCACGTCAAAAACCTGCTGATTCAGCTCGTTGACTACATGCTTGCGATGTGGAACACGGACTCTTTTCTGGATTGAGCCAAAGAATTGGTGAAGAAGGCAATTGATGAGCATGCCGAATACACTACTGTAGAGCTTGACAGGAGTCGCCCAGTCAAAAAAGGAGCGGCGACAAGAAGACGACTCGGTGAATAGGTAGCAGCAAACATGCACACGATGGGCACAAGCTTCGTCGGAAATGTAAACGACGTGCGGCAGATAGCAGAGGCACAGATTGGAGGGGGGGTGGCCGACATGGAGGAGTTTGAGGCTCAGGTAAACGGGCATGAAGCGACTGAAAAGGCCAACATAATCCAAGCCTGGCAGGGTCTTTTAGACTGGCAGCTCGCCGACAGATTCGACAGGGATAGACCTATCCTACTCTTACCGGGCTCTTGGTGGAGTGGGCAGCACGAGCCAGAATTCGAGAGTGCAGGATGTTGGCAAAGCCAACACGCCGAGCGTGATGCAAGCAATGTGCAAGGTGCGAGATCGTCAAGGAGTTTTGTAAGGACTTTCACAAGATGCAACTGGGTCGAGGTGGCGAGTGCTTAGCGTGCAAAGGAGGGAGCCGAACGACGAATCAAAACCCACAGCAGCCATTGATCAGCGTGATTTTCACCAATGCAGACCCGAGGTATGTTGGCAGATTAGTCGACAAGCAAGGCGCCGACACTATTGTGCCGATGGAGAGAATTAGAGAAGCAATGGCCTTCACTGCGGATTTGGCTGACCAGTCAACATGGTTGTGGCTCACATCGGAGCAAATGGGCTTTCCCTTGAGACCGACAGGTGGGGGAGAGCACGAGGAGAGAGCAGAAGATTTCGACAGCAGCCAAGGGGTACGTGGCCACTTGATTGCGTATCACTTGGCGCCTGCAATCAATAACTTTATTTCGGATGAAAATCGATAACGCTGCTACAAAGTGAATGGAGTAAAGGGATCGAGCCCTCAAGGCAAAGCTCAACACATCATCCACTCATTGTCAGCAACCCAATTGACAAGAAAGGTTTAGAGTTCATGCGAAGCAGCATGCGGTGGGAAGTGCCTTTGATGCCAACATCTGCACGTGACCCTGGCCTCCTTTGTGAGCCAGAAACGCCACTAGTGATAGGAAAGAATTGGTTCCTGGACCAAGAGATTCCAGCAGGTGATTTCGTCAGAATCTAAGACTCTTCGCAGGTATGGGAAGAGCAAGTCGACAAAACGAGAATCATCACGACGGAAGGTCTGACTACATGCCTGGACCCAGGACGAGGATGAACAATCACTAGCGGGGGATGGAATTTTCTGAAAAAGCTGGAGTGTTGGGAAGGCCACGAGCAAGCGCTGATGACAATCATTCGAAGAGAGACAAAAATAACAGAAGAGTTGGAGGAAGCTGGATACAGATCACCAACGTGGGCAGTATTACGAGCACTGCAGCAGATCAATAGTGCCATGAGAATTGAAGGAGAGGCAGTGATGTCTGCCCCTCCTTTCCTTCAGTCGGTGGGACGAGGAGATCTACTCTGCTGGTGGGAAAAAGAAGGACCAACGGTAGTAATATGGGAGAGCCTATCAGAACAAGAAAAGAGAAGATGGATGGGAGAGTCGAGCACGATGCACGACTGGGTCGTGTGGTGCAAGTCAAAAAAAGGAGCGGAGAAATCCGCTCATTTGAGCTCAGCGGGAAAGAAATCTTCTCTAACTTTGATGAAATAGAAAAGAAAAAGAACGGGAGCAAAAAGAAGGCACATCGCGGGCAGAGCGTACGATGCAGGTCGTGGTGTAAGCAAGGTAACATAAAAATGGCAGTGAGCGAGGATCACGCTTCATGCTCGATTCCCAAAGATCTCACTCAGGCTTTGTTGACAGCAGCGAGGGCGTCGGGCGGAAAGGACGAATGTCAAGTACGACTGACAGGTATCGAGCGGGAATACTGGATGGGCACAGAGATCGGCATATTAGGAGGTTACAATTTCCGAGGCACAGTCACAGCGGGTGATGGATCTAACCAAAAATGTGGGAAAATGGGAGCAGGGTATGCGAACCTGCGGAAACACAGGAAAAGGCAGCACATGAAGGTGGGACGCGAAGAGGAAGGATCCAGCTCGAACTGTCCGGAACTATCGGCCTTTGTCTTGGCATTACGCAGAACCCCTGTGACAAAACCCATGCCGTATTGGTGCGACAACCAAGCCCTGCTGAAAGCTGTAAAAAGATGGGTAAGAGAAGGTGGAAAAGCGACATTAGTAGGAGCGCCAGACGCAAATATTTTACTAGAAGCAATCGAAGAGCTCCGAAAAAGAACAACAGGAGGTGCAGCGACGTTTCTGGTCAAGGTGAAAGCGCATCGAGAAGAACCTGCAAATGAAGAAGCCGACATCCAAGCAGACAAGGCTATTCAGGCAAAGATGTTCCCACGGAATGGCACGACAGGACAAGTCGAGCAGTTTTCACATGGCAAGAGCCTCGCCGGAAAGGAGGTACGGTGAGCTGTGAAGATCGAAAGTCGACGTGGAACAGCGGGGTGTGGAAGGCGATTAGACGAGGATCAGCAGAAGAGGAGGCGCGCAAGCACCGGGATCGTGTGACAGGAGCTTGGAAACAGATCAGCTAACAAAGACAACGAGTCGATGTAAGCTATACCCAAGTATGGTAACGGCTCTACAGCATGGTACATGGATGGATGAGAAGGGTTTCAAAAAGACTTGTATCAAGGAGCAGAAAAAAAGGGGAGACGTTCACCAGCCTTTCTATGGTACATGCCGCCGGGGTAGCAGACTTCATGCTGAGACAGGATGCAGGAAGGTTTATGCTGGGGGAGTATCTGAGTGACAAAAAAATACCATGGCAGTGAAGGAGACGATTGGGGATGGCGGTAGCAGGAAATACGACAACAGCCAGTTTTCTGACCAAAATAGGCAAGATGCAATCAGCAGGGTGTCGGCTCAAGAGATCCGAGGTGAGCGCGAGAGGCCCGAGGTGAGAGCACTGACGGTCTGGCGGATGAATCACACGGTCACATCAACAGTGCAGGCTGCGAAGGAATGGCAACAATAGTTACGGCTGCCCACCACTCCACCTGGAGGCACCTGTATGACAGCATGCACGCAGCACAAAAGCCGAAAAGCAAGCTCAAGTTTGTCACGCTTGACAAAGAATGTAACTTGAGCACGCTGTGGCGACGAGAAGAGTTTCTAAGAATCTAGCAAGGACGATCTGGCGGAGAAGGCACAGGATATAGAGGTGACAATACCTGTCAAAAAAAGTCAAGAGGCACGGTACAACCTCGATCAAGAGTCTTTCTTCGTAAATCTTTTCTGGGGCAGGCGAGCAGATGGGTTCGACATCAATGAGGCTCTGCAGATCGGATGTATTCTAGAATTTTAATGGTCGACAGATAGGGACGAGGGGTTTCTAGAGGTGAAAGACGCAGAAGCAAATGAGCAGCACAAGAGCATCATCGGTGCATTCAAAGCTGCTGCTCCGGAGTGGGAATTTGAGCAGATTAACTTTGTGGTGGGTAACCGTGGATCGGTGGTTGAGAGCGACTTCTACACCAGGCTCAAAAAGCTTGATGTACAAGAAGGAAAAAACGACAAGCTCTTCGCCGATCATGTGACACAGGTATGCGAAGCACACAATCGGGTGAGTGTGTCCTTCCTCCAGCAGGTGCAAGGAGGTACGAGGCCAACTACAGAGGGATCGAGGGAGACCATTGGGCGCAATGTGCACGTGTGAGGAGATAGAGAGATGAACACACGGTTTCAGAGCGTCAAAGCTGGGGCGCATCGAACACTGGTGGACTCAGAATGGCAAACTGGGAATCAAAATCCAAGACCCCCCCCCAGAGTCCGAAAGACGGACACATTTATTGTATTTTACTTATTCGTAATGCATTCTGTCACGTGTCTGAAAATTTGCCACTTCGCTGCTTGTTTTATGTCACTATGAACACCTATTTCTGTTTTTCATGTTAATACTGCGTGTGACGTCGTCACGGTTTTGCTTATATTTGCTAAAGACTTATCATTTTGACTACACATTTTCACATGCACATACGGAGGCACACACACACAAGCGCACATGTACAATCAGCACATAAGAGGAATGGCGACAAAAAGGCACAGGAGCCTGGCTGAAAGGGGCGGAAGAAAGGCTTTGTTAACACCTTGCACACACTCAAACAAATAATGTCACAAAACCCCGATATTCACGAATCTAATGAAAAAGATTCGAGCACATAGAGCTTCCAGCAAAGCTACTAAACTATTTCTTACGAAGTAATAAAAGCAACATCAATCAAAACCCTCTAGTAGCTCTACGGCCAATAGTGGCTTTGTAGCTGCTGGTGGCTCTGCGGCCAGAGGAGGTCATTCGGCCAACATTAGCTTTCTATCTATTGGTAGCTCTGCTGCTAATGGTGGCTCTGCGGCTAATGGTGGCTCTGCGGCCAATGGTGGCTTTGTAGTGGCTGATAGATCTGCGGCTAATGGGGTCTCCACGGCCAAAATGGGGTCTTAAAGGCCAACATGGTGGCTACCTGTCCACGAAGGTTTCCGCACTCCAACAGAGGATGAAATAGAGGATGAGCAACCTCCACCGGCAGGCAAAACTGCCACGAGCACACTAGACTATAGCGAGCTCTGGGACATCATAAAACACATACAAACGACGACAATTGCGCAAGCCGCACGAAACCACAAGCAGAGTAAGAAATCTGATACCAAGCTCAGCAAGATGACTTGGACACTAGACGAGAATCTAGAATCTAACATGAGCAAGGAAACTATAAAAATTATCGTGCCCGACAAAACAGAGCAGAAACATGCGACCGTGACTCAACCCATAGGCAGCCATTGAAACTTGAACAACAGTAATTGGGAACCTTTGACCAATCGAACATGCTCAAAAAAGATTGATGGAATAAATAAGACAGTCTCACATGAGACTGTTTTCTATGCACAGATGGGGTACTGGGATGTGAGCCCAGGAGTCGTGATGAGACACCTGAGGGGCCCGAAGAATCCAGATGGACTAAATCTCGGCATACATATATTCGTATATGTGTACAAAGTACACAAGTGTATGTATACGCTAGGAGGCGGGATGAGATCTTGGACTAACTGCTTTTTTTTTTAACATATTTTTCCTTTCGAAGAAGAAAAGCAAAAGATGTGAACGCAAAACACTGATAATCTCAAATCTGAAGTATAAGAATTGAGCCGCTCTCCCCCCGGCTGGGTGCGTATCAAACACGTGCCGATTCGGCAACAAAAATGACTGTACTGCCCTCTCGGACACTTACACGACCACTTCTCAGAGCACACCGCAGTCCAACTGACAGTCAGAGAAGACCGGGGAGGGAACAGCACCAAGGCTCCACAACTGGTGGAAATGGCCATGTGTGTCCCCATTGACTCACCATTTCACGAGGTGATCCACAGGGCACTGGAGGACCTGCCCTCCGGACGACTTGGCTCCTTTTGCAAGCAGGTTATATGCACACTGACGCAACCAAAGAGTGCAGACGCTCTCATGCACGGCCAACCGATCCCCCACGACACAACGCTGCGGGGATTGGTAGTCGGTTCAGCGGGCCATATCGAACGACCAGGGGAGAGCCACGGACGTGGGTCAGTTCCCCAGAATGTCAGGGAATATGCAAACGCAGTGTCCTTTCCAATCACACTATGGATGCCAACCTGGGCCCACGGACACGGGGGCTTGAGCACTCAGATGAGTGCCCATCACCCCGACCACACCAGCAGTGGAGCAGCCTAGGACGCCAGGAGCTCGCCCCCATCGAGCCCAAGTTAAGGCGAGGCCTAGTTCCAGAGAACCTGCCCCAACCCCCCAAGCACTGGAACCTGTCATTGGTTAGGGATTCAAACTCACCACCACAGGACAGAATACGACAATCAGTCATATTCATTCTCGATGCTGAGGAACGGGGGTTCGTAGCAGACTCCGTTGACAAAGAGACTGGAGCGGAAAGCGCTCTCTGTGTCAGCCTCCAAACCATCAAAAGCACAACAGTCTCTGAATTGGTGGCGGCAGTCTCACACGAGTGCCAACGCAGGGGCATCACATAGGTCTCGAGCTGAATGGCGCTCGCTACACAGTAGGATCCTGCCTGACCGACCTCATATGGAGACAAAATGTTAACCAGGTGAATCTAAGGACCTACCCTCTCTCGGAATCGCAGAGTTATTCACGAAACGAGCAATCCCTATACGCTACCGACTGTCTTGAATGGATCAAGGAAGAGCCCAGACCCACGATTTTTGTGTTCCTCCCACCATCCGACCCGCTAATGAACCATCCGGATCCAACACGGAGAGCCGAGCCCAAGCTGCCCCACGTCGGTAGGAGTGCGGCAGCAGCAACTGACGTAGCCAGCTGCTTCACCCTGGGCACGCTGGTCCTGCTTCAGGACGGGTCCCATGCCGAGGTCCAAAACTTAGCAGCAAGTATGATACGCACAACTGATGGCGGCTCAGCACGAGTCTCCCGAGTCCACCAATTCCACATCTCCGATGCGGCCAATAAATCCAGGTGCCCAGGGAATGTCCAGTCCAATATACTCTCCTCTAGCCACTATGTGCGACTCCCTGGAGTCCAGAGCCCCACTACCGAATCTCCAACGATGCCAAGAGCAGGAGACTGGGTAAGAGTCGACGGCACAAGCTGGTGGCGCGACGGACATTTGCTACATCTACCGACCCCGCAAATTGCCATACCATCTGGACGGCCGCTCCCGTCGCAAGGCAATGCCCTGTTCAAAATTCAGCTCGATAGCTGACACTCACATCTGGGAGTAGTGCTTGTGGGAAGCAAGATGCTCCTGGAGGGAGGCGAGACCGCCCCAGGGGCTCTGGGTCTGCAGGCCGCCACGATGGGGAATGGGGTGTGCAGGACAGTCCCTTCAATGGGCAATGGTACTGCCAACTTGTCCTCCATTCGAGGCCTTGCATACTCAGACACACATCCGCACCGTGACATGTTCAGCAAGCTGGAGATGACCCTCGCCCTGCTCGAAATGACATCGCGTGAGGTCCTTAGCTGGGCCCCAGGAGCTCCCTCCTACTGCGCCAAGGAAATACCCGCTCTCTTGCACACACACCTCCTCGCTTCACCTTCTACCATGTCTAAGTGGATCGCCTCAGGAAACCTAAACTCCACGCACGGTCCTATGTACAGGGGTCCATCCACAGTACGGCTCTAGTAGCAATTGAGAGCATGCGCTCACATCGTGACCCCCTGCACCCACCGGACCCACGTCCAGAGTCCCCACAGGTGGCGTTGATTGAGGTGCTGTCCACCCCTACCAATCGTAAGACATGGGTTGAAGAGCTACACTTATGGCTGCAGCTTAACCCACTAACGGTGGACATAGTACAAGTGGCTGCCAGACAGGTGCCCATTATAACGTTGCAAAGGATCTCCAAGATGGCAAGTACAATTCCATGGACCGCGAGCGTGTCCTCTCCGTGTCCGTGGCAATTGTGGAATCAGGCACACTGCGTGGAAACTTCATCGTCGACTCTCACATCACAATATTCGAGCTGAAAAACAACCTCCTAGAGAGGTTGGCTGCCCAGCTTGGTACAGACTACATGCTTGGCACGCTACAAGGACCTCTCTAGGACTCCAACTGGCTATCTGAGTACATGTGGGAGGAATCCAAGCTTTTATTCCTGGTGCCACTCCACCCCCTTGAATCACAATTGAAGGCGTGGATGCAACTGACAGTATGTCAGGAATCGAGGCGGGCCATAAACAGTCGCGAAGAGCGGGATCGCCCGAAGCAGAGGTCTTGATCCAGCCCGATGGACCCTGGGCTGGGTGTGGCAGCGATCATTCACTCGCTGACCACAGCACGAGGCCAGCCCCTCAACGGCAAGATAGGCTTGATCACCTCCTGGCATCCGGGAGAGACGGGGCAGAACGAGCCGGGAAGGTTCAAGCTCCTACTCCGCACACACCAGAGGTTTGATGGCGCATCTTGGAAGCTCAGGAAGAGCAATTAATCGCTTTTATGGTGGCATCTCCCTGACCTTAGACAGCCTGTCAGACAGCCGCATCCCCTTAGGCCCAGGCACGGGCCCCACACACCGCCTAAGGCCGGGGATTTGGTAAGGATATGCAACTTTCCAAATGCAGAGGCGGCTCACTTTGTCAACGGGGCAATGGCGGTACTGGCCCTTCCGACGTCCCGACGACCCTTATGCCACGAGCCCGCCCAGGCAAGTGCAATGGAGCCCCGTGGGAGCAGCTGGGAGGCGAACTTATTGGCGATCGACGGCTCCTATATGGATAGGCCGGCGGGACATATTTTCCTCTTACCCCACTGCTTCCAGATTCTATCATCATCGCAGCAAGTTGATAAAACTCTGAGTGCATATCTTGGGAGAGAGGCCGCACTGGTGGGGCTGGACAATCACTTGCAGCTGAAGACACCGAATGAGAAGGCATTCAAGGCCGCTCTCATGGCGACCCTCGAGAACTGCAGCTTCAGAAGACCCTCTTCAAGGGTAATGGAACCGGATCCGAGACGCAGCGACGGGACGCTACCCCATCCAACAGTAGCGGGCGTACATGATACGGCGGCGAGTACGGTTCCACTGTATCGTGAATTGGTGGCAGTAGAGGGGGTCCGCCTCCACGACAGCACCTTGGTTCGTGTAAAGGGAGCAAATGGGGGACTGGATCCCCCAGAGCATTTCCTCCCCATCTCGGGGCTTCGGAAGGGAGATGTGATCGCGTCGGCCGATCAGAACGAACGGGGCGGGTTCCAGCTCGGATGGGCAACAGTGATTTGCTTGTTGTCCTTTGAACTGGAGTCACAATGACTCCCCCACTCTCCTCAGGATACGCCGAGGGAGGCGATAAGACCACATGGGTGTACACCTGCGTTACAACCCCCCCTTCACATTTATTTGCACGCGGCCCGCTCTACTGGCACGACAACATGGCTCTCCTCCCGTTTAATGACGTCTACGTCCCTACGCTCCAGTGGACAGAGCGACAGCTGAGGAACGAGCAGTGGACGCTGCTCCAGATCGGCAGAGCTCAAGGGCGACAAGTCCAGACACATGGGTACGACAAGATGCAACATAAAGGATTCCTCACAGATCTGGAATTTATAGGCGCGTTCGGTGATAACATGATGGCATGGGGCCCAGGGGCGTTGAAGTTTAGTCCCAGGGGCAACCCTACCTTCGACATGACCGCCTATACCCCATGTGACAGGTCGACATCAATGCCCCCGGACCGCACGCAGTGATCTAGGAGGATTAGCACCCCCCGCCGGTTCGAGATTGCCGCATCTACAGTCCCCCCCCACCTGACAGATCTGGCGGAGCAAAAAACTCTAGGAGTGAGGATCCAGATCTTCTTCCCGGTCCGAGGCCGAGGGGGGGGGGTCACGATTTGCTACGAGTGCGGCATTCAAGACCCACAGCCTTGGCACCTTACAGCTGAGGAATGCACCAACATAGCTATGTTGGAGACTGGCCCCACAGACCCGGTAATAGACAAGCAATAGGGGGTGCCAGGAATTCAAAGGCCCCTCACTGGCCTGTATATCGCAACACTCTTGGTCAAGACCTCCAAAGATGGAACATGGGTCGACATCAGCAGGGATACAGCTGGTAAGCAGGTACTGGTAGATAAGGACACGATGATCGAGGTGCACCTTGCCCCATTGCCCAATCTTCAGCTTGCTGGCTCGAACCACACACCGACGAGTACCTTCCTGAAAACTCGATCATGGCGCAACGGAGAGCATACCTAAGTGACCATGGCTGTGAGATGGAGGTCTACAAAGGATGTTGTTGCAACGGCACTGACAGAGAAACCCCCCCCCCTAAAAAATATTGTGGCACTTCATGATGAGCAGTGCCTGGGGGTAATCTCCAGCTACTCCAGGCTACAGGCCTGTTTCCTGAAGGTGGGAAGAAAGGGCTCAGTAGTCAATTACTTCATCCACGACTTCGACGTACTTCGGGCTGATAAACATTCAGAAAGCACGTACACCAAGGAAACGGGCCTGGGACAAATTTGGGTTGCTGACGTCCCGGTGGCCTCTGTCTCCTTCTGGCTCAGTATCGGCTCATCGGAGGAGAGATCCATGTCTAGACAAGAGATGAGGCTCTCCAAACTGCGAGAACATCGGTCTTCATGGTGTCCAAGACCCACCCCTCTTGATCGGAAGCCCATGATCCGGGACCCCATACAGATGCCCCTCGCATCAATTTCTTTTATCACCTTCATCGAATTCATCATCCTCACTCAAGAACCCCATGAGTCACCCAAAAGTCGATCCATGTGCTCCTCTACAGGCCTGATGGCGCTAGTTGACATCCAGATGTCAGACCATGCATCGCTGACCCCGGGCTTTACCATCGCAGTAGAACCTTACAATCAGTGCCACCTACGGAAAGATTCCGCGGGCCAGATGAGGCTGATGCTAGTCCCTTTGTGGAGCCTACGAGAGGTCCAAAGCAAGCTGGTAGTGATCCCTGGCCACTTGTCGCTAGCTACCCCTCTGACAAACACCGGGCTACGCATTGCCGACATACTTACCATAATGGCACCTGGTGGCGACCGGAGGATGCCAGGATGGGTCGACCAGGCACCAGAGGTGGAAATTTCAGAGACTGCCCACCCCTTCTGGCTCCAGCTCGGACTCACGCAACTCCCCTTCCAACCAGCAAACAATGTCATCAAAGTTCTCAAAACCTCTATGACCGGACATATCAACAACAGGTCCAGAAACGATGGCTTTGGCCTGCTCCTGCCGCCAAAATATGTCCGACACCACCAGAGGGAAGGTGCTATAGCAGCTATACCAGAGTAGGGCAGGTACAGGTACGGAACCGGGAGGGCCACGAGGAGGAAAACTCTGGCCCCCAGACTCGGGCTGTGTACTTGATGGGCACCGAATGGGTCCTCATGTTGAAGCAACCCCAGGGTATCAACAGACGGGAGGGGCCGCCCCTGCATGGATGGATAATATTAGTGATCCCCGTCCATTGTCTGCTAGCAGGGGGTAAATACATCTTGTGTGAATCCAAGTCTGCCGGTCTACAGCTGATTCGTGACACATTGCCACTACTCAAAGGCGTGAATCTCCGGAGACGACAGGATGGAGGTCCCAACGGGCGAGACAGGTGGATGGTGGACCCGACAGAGCTCACGATGCAGCAAGTCTTGAAAAGGTACTGCCGGCCTAGAGCGGTCGACATCCACCCAGCCATAATCACCCAGCACCTGATCGCAAACCTGCTCTCGATGACCGAGCCAGAGACCCCTAACTTGCTACAACTTGGCGCCCAGTGCCGCCCACCCTAATCGAATGGGACCAATGAAGGCAATAGCCAGACAGCTGCCAAACTTGATGATGCCTCCAGACAGATTCCAGGGCAATGGACATGCCCACGGTCCTTCTGGGTCCCTGCCCTGGGACCTGGCACGCGAAGGCCTTTACGTACTGATCCAAACTCGCACAGGCTGCATTTTCCAGCTCAAGGTGCCGCCACTCCACACGGTAAAGCTCCTCAAACAAGACATCGGGACAGCAATACTGGAAAGTCCCTCGGTCTTTGAGCTCTACTTCAGAGAAGAGGCACTGAATGACCAGGAACCCTTGCATGAGTATGGCATCTCCAGTGGCTGCCTGTTTTTCATCTCACTGCAATCCCCGACCTTGCCTGACAAAACATTCAACACAGCTGTCGAGAGACATGGCCACAACATCTACCGCCCACGACAGCCTCCTGCCTCCCGCCCTGCCCCCTGACCTCCTACCCTTGACCCGGGCAGGCGCCAGAGCGCAATCCGCCAAGCCACTCCTGCCCTCGGGCGGGAGTGGCTCATTATGGTAAACCCATGGGGACCCCCTGCTGGAGGAGCAGGGGGTCCTGCCCCTGAACCCAACTGTGGATTCGGGGGCACAGGGGAGGGAGGGGAGGAAGAAAGGGCAGGGCCGCAGGAGGTAAGTCAAAGAGCACCAAGACCCGCCAGGACCAGGACAAGAGTGGAGACCTTTGCTAACTCCACGCACTCTAGAGCAACAACGGTGGATTCGAAATGCTTCCAGCGAATGGGCCAGGGTGAGTTATGCCCCCTGGAGTGCCGATGCTGGAATTCCATCTAAGATGCTGACTCGAAAGTCATTATCGGTACAGCATCGGCAGGTCTCTGCCTCATAGCCAACAGAGCCCTAGAGCAGGACGAGATTATAGAAGCGTTCGGGGGTCGATCATCCTGAGGGGAAGAGCTGCGGACTAAGCCCATGAACTAATAATAAAATTCAATACAATGTGCACCGTCGGGAGGGCCTTCCAGTACTCGATCAGAAGAAAAATAGCATCGGAAACTACCCACTCCATAGTGAAGCCATCAGCTGACCGTCTCATGGCCCTGTCCCAACGGGGAATCCCCCTGACCTCCGCAAGGCTCTGAACCAAGGGACAGGGAGCCGAGCATGGGCTCACTTGGCAAACCATACATGCTGTGCCTGACACCGCAACGCCAGACTTGAGGTGCTAACAGTAGCTAACACTGACATAGGCGAGTACGACTTCCAGGACAATGAGGTGGTAGCAGTCCTACGGGCAAACAAGTTCATCCCCGTGCATGACACAATTCTCACGTGCTACAGGGACATCGAGGGGGGAGGCCCACATGAACAGCTGCTTAAGGAACGACAGACCCTTGTAAGACTATTCGACTACCAGTGCTGTGAATGCACAGGTAGATGTGGGCCCAAGCACAGTGGAGGAGCCCAAAACACCCCAGTTCCCGTCAAAACAGCTCGAAACGACCACCAGACGAAAACATGCACACCACTCACCGTCCCCCGCAGGTACGCGACGATGCCTAGACTAGTGGAACAGTAACCAGAGGAGGTGCCGCTGGCACGGCACACCCAAAGAGCTGGATTCACCAGGCAGGTAAAATGCAAAGCAGGGCGAGCAGCTGGACCCAAGACAGCACCCAGTCTGCTCAGTACTGATGAATCCTACGCGGGGACCGACCATGATATGGGCATCGCCCTTACCAACGAAGGTCACAGAAACGGCATGGTCGATTCTAGTGGAAATGCTCACGGCACTGCTGGCAGCGGAAGGATGGGTACTGACTGGAGCGACAATGGCACTTCGGGGGGTACGAGTAACCCCGAGGCAGGCGGTGTAATCAAGATCACCACCTTGGCGCTCGCGACGAACCCTCCCCCTATTCTGACAGCGCCCGGGACAGGGGTTTTTGCGGCGCTGCTGCCTACTCCGCGGGAGAAGAAGATACAGATACAGTCAACAAATACAGCCACACAGCCGCAGGGGCGGCTGAAAATGGGGCCCCCCATGACACTGGCCACGAGGACGGAGTAATGCCCAAGGAAGATGATACAGGTACCGGGGGCGCTCCAGCTACTGCAAAGGGCCACAAGACAGCAATTGGAGACATGGGGGTGACGCAGCAGGTGACACAGGATATCGGCGGTGCCCAGACTAATAAAAGCGAAGACGAGACCGACAAGGCAAGTAGAGGTGGTCTTGCCATGGGTAGCGAGAACGATCATATAACGGAACACAAGGCCGCAGACACGGACTCCGAGTCGGCCGAGTCGAAATGCAAAGACAATGACGCATCCCATGAGAATGGGGCCGAATCCAGAGGGCATGCCATTGGCGTCGAAGAGCAGCCGGATGCCACCAGATCCCAGGCACCACAAGGTGCAGGCGACGTAACCGGCATGGCCTGGTGTACAGAGACGAATCACTCTGGTGCTGTAGCCCAGGTCACGGAGGACGGCAGAGGGGTCGAATTCATCCCGGTCGGAATTGGGAGAGTAAATGCGGAAGGAGCGAGCAGCAAGGCGTGCATGAGTCCCAATACTCCCCCCGTGCAATCTGCTCAAACACGAGGATTGACGAACGCTGCGAACACTTGCTTCCCGAATGCCTCACTGCAATACCTGGGTAGGGTCTGGGAGCTCGACGTGGCGAGGGCCAGGCAGCCGAGGCGGAGAAAGTCGCTCGAATCCCGACTGCTCGAATGCATCTCCCAGCTACAACTTAGATTAAGTTCCCACTACACTCCCAGACCCCTGCTGGACACAATAACACGGATTGCCAATGAAATCCACACTGGGCAGCCAGCAGACGCCCACGAATTCCTAGTGTGCCTACTTGACAAGATGGACCAGGGTGGCCGGCGGGAAGTCTTCTACGGATCCATCCAAACGGTGCTAACATGCTCAACCTACCCCCATAGTCTTGTCCAGCAGACGACGACTGCACATCTGTCCCTGCATCTCGAGGCTCCTATGAACACCACTGTAAACCAATGCCTTGAAGCCTTCTTCACTCCAGCGAGCGTCATGGACGAGTACCGATGCGATAGTTGCGGCCGGGTGGGCACCTCCACGCTGTCCCCCTCGATCTCAGTTCCGCCGACCATCTTGATGATCCACCTCAAGCGCCTAGTCCTTTAGAAAATTATACAGCATCTGGTCGAATTTGAGGGGGAACTAGATCTCAACCCTCACATGGCAGTGAAAGGTGAGACCCTAATCTATGAGCTAATTGAAGTCATTGAGCATATTTGAAGCCACAAGGAAGGACACTATATTGCTTTCACTAGAGGGGAAGCAGCTTGGAATCGGTGTGGCGACACCAACATCTCCCCAGTTGCCTTGCATGACGTTCTGAAATGCCAAGCGTACATTTAAATGTTTAGATCAAAGACGACTGGAAAGCGCCCGCGTGCAGATGGTACCACTGGAGATACGGACAATGCTGAAATCGGTCCCGAGCAACTTGCCAGACAGGACACATCGGGATCTAAGGAAAGGCCGCCCCACCGGCAAAAGGGCCCAAGGATCGCAGGTGAGGCTGCCATGGTGATGTGTGGAAGTGGCGAGGGCCCAGGTACCCCAAGCCCCGGACACGGGGCGGCTAGCGGAGAGGTCAAAGCTACAATCAGTAGGACGCCACCCCATCCCACAGGGTGGGAGAACCCCCTGATGGGAGAACGGAGGAAGGGGACGAGGACGTGTATTGAAAACAAATCTATCAACAGCCCAAAGGGGGGGTCCTCGAACACGCAGGACTCCTCCCCGGACCCTTTCATCCCCCTCCTGCCCTCCCCTTGGGCTGAAAGCACCAGGGGAAAGGAGCCAGAAGGGCGGCAGCCCATTGATGACCCCCCCCGAGAAAGCAGCGGAGACTCGGTCCCTGGACCCTGAAGAGACCAACCCCTTCACCCAGATCAGGCTGCAAGCGGGTATCGCGGACTTTCACAGTCTCTGCGAGAGTAGCCTGGAGCAGGTAGGGCTGCTGCTCAGTGAAATCGCCCAGTACCCTCTCCCGCCCACAGTGGTGAAGAAAATACTCGGCTTTGAGAACGACACGGACGCCCAGCTGTTCCCAGAACTCTTCACCACTTCACAGCTCTCTACTGCCATCCTGGACTCTGATGACAATATAACCCCCCAGTGGTACATCGAGCCCCATGAGAGGCACATCCAGCGGCTCCAGCATGCCACTACTGTCATGAATGACATAGGACCCAAACTGAAGACCTCGTACGAGAGCACGGATGGGGGAACGGCATCGGCTGGGCTCTTGCTGGGTGAGCTGGCTCAAGAGCCGGACAGAGGGAACCCATTCCCCAACGGCATAATACAGCTGTTGCTGAGGACGGAGAAGGGAGCGCAAAATTACTCATGGTCCCAACTAACCGCATGCCTGGCCAGATCCTTGGACGTCCAGGACACGACTGCCTCTATCTCCCGGATTCTAGAGGAATTCCTGCCACCCACGGACCAGTCTGAGACGGGCATCCCATCGCCTCCCCAGACCGTACATCTAAACATGGACCCCTCCCGTCCAGAGAGAATCTGATGCTCGGGGTCCGGGGTCCAGAAGAGGAGATCGATTCTCAGAGAATGGCTGATGAAAGAGGAAGAGTATGAGGCTATCCCTGACATAGCCACCATCTGGGAGGACCCATCCTCCACATACCCCAGACGATCATGGCGAATCATAAGGGCTTTCTACGATGCACTCAACACTAACATTTCCATTTGGATCCACAAACTTAAAAAGAGGGGACTATCCACTCTGGCAGCACATGGTACATCTCTAATAGGATGCGATGGGACGTACGCCAAGCTCCGAGAGGTCAGAAACGAAAAGCTCCTTGTTATCCGAAAGGCCTGGAACGTGGTCGACAGGGTTGACAAATCCGAAGGATACACCCACCTTTCAACACTGGGAGACCCCATTATCTGTTTGTAAGACCTGAGGATCCTGGAGGGCCACCTCACTCAAATCATCTCTGATCCGAGGATATCCTCATGGAACGTAGGACCCCGTGGGTTCCGATGACGGAGAGAGGAAATTTTTGCCCTGTTCGAGATAGGACACCCCATGATCTGTTTGCAAGACCTGAGGATCCCGGAGAACAAAGTGGATGCGGTGAAGAGCGAGCTACACGCCCTCTTCCCCCACTACTGGATCTGCATTTCCATGGCGATATCCAATGGGGCAGCGAAGCAAGATGAACGGGGTCGGCACTATAGATTCACAACCCTGACTGCCTTAGACTCCCACTACTTCCCGTCTGCAACTCACCTCTCGCTCCACCCGGGGTCCTCCAAAGGCCCAAAAAGGGGAGGAGCTTGTAAGCCGCCAATTGCAGGCAGATCGGTCGCCATCACCACTAACTTAAACTAAAAACGATGTTCGGCTTCACATCATCAATCTTTACCAATTCACCGCTAACGACGGAGGCCAATAGGACATAGTCTGGGGACTCGTAAATTCTTGGATCAGCTGGCACCCAGGTGAACGAGTAATACTGATTGGGGATATGAATGGCTTCATTCTGGGGGGCCGACATAACTACGCCCACCCCATGGAAAAGAACCTAGTAGAAGCCGATGTCAGATTGGCAAAATTCTGTGCCGACTATAAGGGAACCATCTCGTCACCAACGGAGCATACATGGAAACGGGGAGACAAATGTGCCAAGCTGGACCATGGCATCTCCTGGAACTCCACCTTGCATCCCCAAGAGCTGTGTTCAATGATGTGGCACACCATAGGTTCGACCATGCTATCCTCAGCTTCAGCCTACCCGCAGATTAATTTTCGAAGACACCGCAACCGGCCAGGAGACAGTTGGCACCAACAGATAGAATTGACGCAGTCTTCTTCCAAAACCACTCACGTGCGTGGCAGGATTCGGTCCAGGACAAGATGCTTCCGGCCTCAGAAGAGAATGACGGAGACACACTCATGGCGATGTAACGGGCAGACCAAGAGGTGATGAAGGATGAGGTTCTTAAACTCCAGTTAAGAGAGGCCAAAGCCAGGCGGCGAGCCAAGGAACACCAGCCCGGGCGTAGCAAGGAGCAGAATGCCGTCAGGCATAAGCACTCCCTCCTTGCAGCAGCCTATGTAGATGCAGTGGACTACAAGAACGGAAAAAGAACCACCTTTGCCACCGACCGGGCATTCGAGCACATGGGTCTCCGCTCCATGTCCGATGGGGCTAGAAGGGTCGTTAGAGGAATGCCCAGATGGGCTGAAGACCTGAGGTCCGAGATCAAAAAACACCGGGACCTCCTAACGAAGCTTGAGAAAAACAGCACAAAAATGACAGCCGCAAGAAGGCAAGTGCGCAGCAGTGTATGTTTGAGTTTGGAATCAAGGGGGTTCGAAGGGTCCTTAATAGACATAGCAAGGCCACTGCCATGAATGAAGTGTATTGGGAATGCCAATTGGTTTCAGATGGGCATGGAGTGAGGACACTCCCCCTGCCGATAGCATGAAGACACAGGACGTCCTTCCTAGCCTCCAGGAACAGATGATAAAGACGGGGGAGAAATACACGCTAGTAATTGATTCTGAAGGCATTGCTATGAGCACGGAGACACTCACCCACATGGCTAGCCTACTGGACTGAGCCACCTCGTTCCAGGGGGACTCACAGCTCCAGCAACCCTCCGACCGGGCCTTATCCTATCTACGGGCCCATGGCGTGATGGCAATCTCATTGCAGCAGTAGAATCCTTCTTCCAAACCAAGGAATTTGACCCCTTTGCAGCATTTGCACGAGGACACACAGGTCCGGTCCCCATGTCCCGGAAGGAGGCCGCACCCGCGGATTGGAAAGACACTAGCACGCGCAGGAGTATAGACCATTTCTGCCCTCACGCAAAGTGTAATGACCACGACACCCAACACTTCCGCTCCAACAGGAGCACGATCAGGGATACTACGTTCCTGGAAGAGGCGGGTATTTTCTCATACAGAACGATTGGTAAAGAGGAAAGGGTGGCATTCCCAGTCGCCACATTCCAAGAATTCAATCTTTTCATGAACAGAATGGCTTATAGGAAAGCATCAGGTGAAAAAAAATGCCTGCTGACCTCTTCAAGAAGGCACCGGAAATATTTCGTAGGCGGGCAATGGATATCGTCAACCTCATCCTCACGGGCATTATAAATGTAAGCCTGCAAACCTCCAGGCGAAGGTTATTCTGATCTGCGAAGATGCTTCGAATCCAGAACTCTTTAGCAACTACAGACTGATCGCCCTCTTCAACGGCTTCTATCAGCTCGTCATCATCAAAATCACCAATAGGCTGAAAGGACTGGTGAAGCGCTACTCGGTCCTTGAATCTTCACGGTTCGGATTTAGGAACTCCAGAGCATTCCAAGTTGTCATTCAAAAAGCCAACTGGCTCATACGGGAGGCAATGAAGAATGATGGCACGCTCATACGAGTGGATCTAGACTTCAAAAATGCCTTCAACTCTGCAGGCTATTCATGCTTGTGGACGATCCTGGAGGGGTTCGGGGTCCCTGATGTTTGGCTGCTCAAGAACATCTACGAGAACTCCTCCATGCGGTTGCAGGTCGGTGGGGAAGACACAGCAGCCATTCAACTGAACACGGGAACAGTCCAAGGTTCAGTTTTCTCCCCGCTCCTGTTCGACTTGTTTATCAACGCTCCCCTTCGCCTGTTGGACTCAACCGGTAACTCTCAAAAGGTTAGGAACGCCCCAGATTGGATCCACCAAGCCTTCGCAGACGACCTCTCGTTGTAAACGGAGAACACAGCCGATGCAGACACACTTTGCAGACTTGTGCAGCAGTTCCAAGAATGGAGTGGACTGAAGATCTCGACCAAGAAATCACTTGCAACGGGAGATTTGTACGGCAGAGAGGCCCGGAGAGGCAGAACAATAGCCAATGCTAAAGATCCCAGGGCGAAGGCCCGCACAGCAAAGTGCAGAGGGTTGACTGCGGCATGTGAGGGGGGCGAAGCCTTCGCCCCAGGTGAGCAGGACCTCCAGGTACAAGGGGCTGTGTACACGATCCAGAGAAATACCACGAAGACCATGTGTAAGACCTGTGGTATCATCAAGGAAAGCCACCACTTCTACGTGACGGACCCCGAACGTTGCTGCCAACAATGCGCCACCTCCTGGAGTCCTAAAGACATTGAATATGAGGGAGTCCGACTTAAAACAACTCCAGGCAGGTCCACCACTAGGCTCCTCGGTATCCACTAAAGCATGTGGCTAGTCTCCTCTGCCCAACGGAGGAAGGTGATCGATGGGCATATTGAGGTGGCCTCCAACCTTCGCAAGAATGAAGACCTACGAATAGACCAAGCACTGAAGGTCGTATCAATGTGCCTCCCTCAACTTTTTTCCTTCTCAGCCCCCCTGATCAGGTGGCCAGATGCAGACTTTAAAATCCTCACTGCCGTATGGCTCCAAGCATACAAAAACGCCTGGAACATAGGCTGTAGCACGGCGGCTTGCCTTCTCACCTTCCCGAGGGAGAACGGAGGGCTTCAGGTGAAATCCCACTGGTCAGCCTCTTCCACTCTATGTGGAGCAATCTCGAGAGATATCACCAGTTTGACGATGGCACAAGGCAAATGATGAGCCTTCCAGGAAGCACTCACTGACAATGCATGCTCAAGCGTATTGGAACTCCAAAAAGAAGCAGGATTGCTCAGCTGAAACAAGGCGGGCGAGAAAAAAATGAAATAGAAGTGGTATGGGAACCGTTCAACGAATATACTATCTCCTCGACTTCCAACATCACACTTGCTACCCTCTCCATAATGGCAGGGCTCCAATCAAGTGTACAAATATTGGGCGAACAGGTGTCGGTTAAGTGCCTCGCGATCGAGGCAGCTGGGTTCGTCGTGACTACTACAGACCAAGGACGGCTACACAGCCTTCAAATAGATGGTCAATCTCGGAGCCCTGGCCTTTTGTCCCTGAGGGAAGCGATCGCCACTACATGTGTAGTGGCGGTTTGGCTGGCACAGCTTCCGGGTTTCCCATCAGCTAGACCGACCGAAGACGAGATCGACCACCGTCCAGTCGAGGGAACTGAGGGAACCGAGTCGGGAGACGATTCAGACGAAGTGATCGACCTAACCTCCCCCAACGAGAGGGGCTCAGATGTGGATGAAGACATTTCCGATGACGGGCAAGGCAACCCCGACATGCCATCGAAAGGATGGACCGGTAAAAACACCCAGGCTAAACGATGGAAGCCACAGAGTTATCAAGCTAGCCATTGGATTCCCCTCACCCACCAGTAGCGAAATTCAAATGGGAGAGGAACTCACACATGTTGACGACATTGAAGTGAGCAACCTCCAGACAGTATCAATAGACGTCCTGCTGTCGGGCTCCCCTGACTCCAATGTACGCCTGCACCTGATCAGCCTAGGGGGAGTAGGAAGAGACGTCTTCCAGAACAAGATAGCCTGGGACAAGCTGTCAATAAGCTGGTCAAGGGCGGTGTACCCGCTCAGAACAAGAAGGCGGGAGTTGGAGAAGTCCATACTCCCCCCCGACGGGCAGGTCGCCCCAGCGCAGTCAGATGCAGAGAAGCTGGAACTCCTCCAATTCCAAGAAGGAGAAACAGTCTTCCTAAAGGTTCGTAGGATACTAACGAGTGGCAACTTCCCCACGTGTGACACCATACCTAGAGCGCACGCCTCTTTTACGCTACCCTCTTCTACACACCCAAAGTTAAAGGCCTGTCAGCAAAAAACGAAGCTACTTCAAACGTATGGCTATCATGGCTTAGCAGAAACAACAAACTCGTAGCGAACCTCAAGCTTCCAAATGCTAGGCTCCCCGCCCTCCCCTCAGCCCTTCAAGGCGGCACGACCAGGAAGCGAAGAGCAAGAAACTTGGGAAAGATCCAGGTGGAGTTCACCCGACTCGGTGGTTGTTGGCCACCCTCTCCCAATGGTCAAAAACTCCTCCCTCTTGGTTGAAATCTCAGTATTGCAGAGAGGCGTCTAAAAACATTGCAACACATGCAAAGTTGACGGAATCCCTCTTCAAGAGGAGGCAGTGCCGGATATAATACTCCAGGCCCTCACCAAAGCGGTTGAAGCGACCCAGAGTATACTCCTTCAGTTGGAACAAGATCCCATAACCGCAGCAGCAGATGGTAGGGCAACTATACCTAGTCTCCTTCGTAGACTTGTGAAGAAGTGCAAGCAATATCCTTACCTCAAACAGCATCTAAGGAGCTGGTGGGAGAGTGCCCAGGACCTCCTTCCTGAAGAAGCGGACAAAGCCAAACGGACACACCACACGGCATTGCTCGAGGAGGTGGGGAGCAATTGGGATCTACCAAATTGGGCATCAAACGTTGAGCAGTGCGAATCCCAATACGGACACGCATAGCTAACATTCAACCTCTGCCGAAGCTCCCGAGTAGGGACAGGAGCCACCAATACGGAGGCACATCATATATCGACACGCAAAAGGTTGGATGCACACTAATAAAGAACTTACGGAAACTCGGCAGAGTCTCCCGACCGGCTTCAGGCTCAGTGACCCAGCCCCAGAGTCCCACCTTACGCTGATAAAGCTTGCAGAACTCCTGCGAGTCTTTCTCGCCCGGAATGCAGAGCGGACTCGGATATGGTGGGATCAGACATCAGGACGATCCTGGCATCGGAGGGAGGCCCCGTCACGAAGAACATCTATTCCCACTCCAGACTTTTTAGAAGGCGGCAGGTGGGCAGGGGCAAATTCTCCCCGTTAATGGCATTTGACGAGGCCTTTGGCGAATGGGAGGCTAGAACGGGGGACTGCAGACCTCCTGCCCTCGTCCCTCCAGGATAGGGCCTGACTGTTAGCGCTGCGGACGCACAAGCCACCACAGAGCTAGCGCTCCAGGGAGCCTGGCACAGACTGAGACAAAAGAGGCAAAACAAGTCTGACCTACTCGCGCCATGGCACTGGCTGAGTCCTAGGAAGGAATGGATCCTACTTGTAACTCTCGTGGATAAACTCAAGCTATTCTAATATGGCTGGACCTCAGTCGTCAATTATTGGTGCCCTCACTATAACATGGGTACCTGGTGTACCACTGGCACACATGCTACGTTGGTCCCCCAGAGTACCACCGAGATGCGGAAAGGGTGGTACTAGATTCGCAGGCAGATGTGCTCAAGTGGACGACGAATTTCCCCAGAGATGAGATAAACAGAGACTCGAGTTCGAGTGTCAACTTAACACCCCCTCGCTGGCAAGACTGCATCATCTTAGGAAACTCGGGGGTACCAATGTAATGGCTCTACGAAAAACACTGCTTGACAAACAGGATCTGCTGCAAATAGATGCTGGCGGCAGATTACGTAGGTGATACGGCACTCACAGCGCCCCCTTCCTTCAATAATGACGTCAGAGGGAACTCGACAATATGGGGTTTCGAGACCCTAGGACCGCGAGTCATCAACTGGACCGGCCTCAGCCGTGAGGATCAAGCCGACATCTAACCAACACTCCAAACCACCAACGATTGGATAGTGCTGGCCCTCGCGGGCAGACCAAGGCGAGGGGCCATCCCTCTCCCAGTGGGGGGGGTAGGGAAGGGAAGCTGCTGGAGGCGGCCCACTTATGGACTAGAAAGTATTTAGTCGTGGGTCGACCAGGTATCTGGTCGCTTTTTAGCGTAGTCCCTATAGGACTGTGTTGATGACCGTCGTGCCAGACGCCGTCATGTGTTGCGCTCTCCCCCTTTGTCCCCCCCTGCCGCCAGCTGGATGTCTCGAGCCGAGTCAGCTTTGTATCAAATCCTGCTGAAGTGGCGTTGGAGATTCCCACCGGGTGGCCACCATCTTGGTCCTTCCCCAGTGGATCTCTTCCCGCCTCCTCTAGCAGCTACGCCCTCAACCAATTCCATAGCTTGGCTTGGCAATGTTGCCTACTCTATTGGAGCCCACTCATTGGGCTCAAGAATTTCCTGCAGAGTTTAAATCGCCCGGTGGTCGTGTTGGAGATGTCGTTTGACAGAGCCTGTAGGGCCCATTCAGGGCTCGTGTGCGTGGCTACGTGGAACTGCCGTAGGATGACATCTGAGAGCTCAAGTGTCATGCGGATGGCCTGCCATCGGTGGTAGTGGTCAGAGTAGCGTCGCACTGAAGTGGGTGGTGAGGGCGTATGGAATGTTTTGTTTAATGTGGTGAAAATCCTTAATTTCTCGGGGAGATGTTTTAGAAGAGGGGCTAATGTAGATGCCTATGACATTGAACGCAGACAGTAGTCGTCCTTCAGTGAGGGACCAGGTGGCCGCTTGTATTTTTCCTGGTCTGTCGTGAATTTGTGTCTTGACTGTGAAGGAGTTCTTGCGGATTGCTATTGCAACCTCTCTTCTGGAGATTTGTGTATCGTTACCATCTATCTCTTTTTTGAGAGGAACCATAATGATATGTAGTTCCCACCCTGAGTCGGCTATACAGGATGGGGTGTGATCGAAAAAGGAAAGATGGTGCTCTGTGAGGACTATTGCGGTGTTTTGTTCTGTGACGAAGGCAAGGATTGTATTCCATTGTTGGTGTGTGAGACCTTGTACGTTGATACTCAGACAGTCGAAAGTGGATGTGCGTGAGGGGGAGTATAGCGTTTTTATTTTGTTATTTTCCTCTTGTTTTGCGTTTTTCTTGTCTCCTGACATGCCCCTTTTCTTTTTCTTTCGGGTGCGGTCGTTGTCTCGTGTATTTTGCTGAGTACTCTGTGGGTGTGGTCCGGGGGGGGGGGGGTGGCGCCCGTTGGGGGTTTGAGTTGCCTCCTAACCTATTGTTGGCATTCGGTGTGTTGGAGTTTGGGTTCTTGTTTACTGGCATATGCGTGTGCGAAGGTTTAATGGTTGTGTAATGAGCTCGTTTCGGTCTCCCTTGTCTGTGCGCTATGATTTGAATTTATTTCTGTGTGTGGTCACGGTAGAGGTGGTTTCTGAGGTCTTGAGACATAAGGTGCGCTAGAAGTGCGAGGGGAAGTGTGAGGGGGTGGGCTAGACTCGTAAAGTGTAGAAGTTAATAATGGGAAGGAGGTACACTAGTACTAAGTGCATACGCATCATCATTTTGTTACATAAGTTGATGGTAGTGGTTTTTTTTCATCGATTTCGATTGCTGTTGTTGAGTGTCTTCTCAGCGAAGATTGTTAGTGCTAGGCTGAAACTCCAGTTCTCGGTGAGACAGAGCGTGGCTTTCTCCCACTGCTATTCTTGTGTAACTCGGAGCATGAAAGTCTTCAAGTTGAGTAGGTGGTGTAGTGAGGTAAGGTATTCGTGTGCGCTCATTCGCGTTCATGTCTTTAATTGTGTTATACTCTTTCGTAGATTTTTTCTGACAGGCCTCGTCGTTTGTAACCGTTTGTGTTCGCTCGCTGATTCTTGTGTGCGCTCTCATTTGCTCGGTTTCGTTCCCCTGTACTCGCACACTCGTACCTACATACTGCACTTCGCTAATGCACACACTTCCATTCTCGTACATAGTCGCCCGCAGGTACTTTACTAATTTTTCCCGCTCATTTGGGCGGTATTGTTCGTTCGAGAGTATGTGGTGTCGTGTCCCGTCGCATAAAATCTAACACGCAGTCGTCCACAGACGCACTTCAAAAAAATTCCGCTCAGTTTCGGACTGACTTCTTCTATTTTGTGTGTCAAAGGACACGTAGTGGCGTGTCTCGTAGTTCATGATAGCTTGCGTTCGCACGCAATTACTTACACACTCCCTTAAATATCGAGACCTGAGTGGCGGTACAAGTACTCTCACATCCACATACCCACCATCTCTTACACTATCTTGACCCCAGAAGGGTCGTCTTAGTTGTGCACTGTCTGGATAAAGATGGTTTCTTAGTCTAGTCTTTTTGTGTTTAGTGCCGAGGTGTCTTCTCTTGATATAGGTCGGCGAGCGCA